>JADMIO011406747.1_pt1 | contig 67637 bp, 86 predicted proteins | sample 8958161 | NCBI WGS metagenome assembly JADMIO01 (sample SAMN16585339, study PRJNA669376) | soil metagenome | isolation source: Crop rotation soil | place: USA: Cullars Rotation, Alabama | collected 2011 | reverse complement strand
GCCGCGACTTCAAGTCACGTGAATTCCAAGCTTCGGATCCCACTGTGCTGGAAAGGTGCACCGTGCGGAGCATCCGCCAGACGTACTCGATGTTCGTGTCGCTGAACGTGAAGTAGTCGTTGCCCCAGTCCATCCACTGGCCGAGGCGCTTCGAGCCGCGCGTCAGCGCCTCCGACGACCGCACGACGACGTCGCGGCACTTGCGGGCGAAGTTCTCCAGCCCGTACTCCTCGATCTCGTGCTTGGAGTTCAGCCCGAGCTCGTGCTCGACGCCGACCTCGATCCAGAGGCCCTGGCAGTCGAAGCCGTTCTGGTACCGCTGGTCGTGGCCGCGCAGCGCCTGGAAGCGCTGGAAGACGTCCTTCAACGTCCTCCCCCAGGCCGTGTGGACGCCGAGCGAGAACCGGTTGGCCGTCACCGGCCCGTCGACGAACGAGAAGGTCGGGCCGCCGCGGTTCTGCTCGCGCAGCTTCTCGAAGATCCGCGCCTCCTCCCACCACGCGAGGATCTCTTTCTCGACCTCCGGATGGTCGGGTACTTTCGGCAGCGGCTCAAACACGGGAAGGAAAGTGTAGAGAGCCGCGTTTCCACTCTTGAGACAACGAGAAAGGACCCTGAATGGCCAACGACGTCACCGACGCAACCTTCGAGCAAGAGGTACTGCAGAGCGGCGAGCCCGTGCTCGTCGACTTCTGGGCCGAGTGGTGCGGACCGTGTCATGCGGTCGCCCCGGTGCTCGAGAAGATCGCCGACGAGAAGCAGCTGAAGCTCGTGAAGGTGAACATCGACGAGAACCAGGAGCTCGCGATGCGCTACGGGATCCAGTCGATCCCGAACATGATCCTCTTCGAGGGCGGACAGCCGAAGGCGAATGCCGTCGGCGCGATGCCGAAGGGGATGCTGGAGCGCTCGCTGGGCTTGTCCGACTCGTAGGCCCGAACGAGGGCTACGAGTCCTGAGTCTCGAGGAAGCTCAGGAACGCTGCGTGCTTGGCGAGGAACTCCTCGATCTCCGCGACGCCGGCTCCGGCCCAGTCCTCGAGCCAGGTGTCGGCGAGGTCGTCCTCGATCCGGTGCAGACCCCGTTCGCTCATGCCGCAATGATCGGGCGCAAGGGGTACACCCGCCATGGGCCGTTCGGCTCAACTTGGCGGCCGTGAGGACCCACTCCCTCCTCCTCGTCAATCCCCGTTCGGGGGACGATTCGCCGTCCGCGGACGAGCTGGCCGCGGCCGCCCGGAAGCTCGGCGTCGACGTGCATTTCCTCGGAAAAGACGAGGATCCGGGCGAGATCGCGCGCGGCTCGAGGGCGGAGATCCTCGGGATGGCGGGCGGCGACGGCTCGCTCGCGGCGGTCGCGGAGGTCGCCCTCGAGCGGGATGCCGCCTTCGTCTGCGTCCCCTTCGGGACGCGGAACCACTTCGCCCGGGACGTCGGCCTGGACCGCGACGATCCGCTCGCCGCCCTGCCCGCCTTCACGGTCGGCGTCGAGCGCCGGATCGACGTCGGCCGCGTGGGCGACCGCCTTTTCGTGAACAACGTGTCGCTCGGCGTCTACGCCAGGCTCGTCCACCGGCGCGAGCACCATCGCCGGCGCGACGAGGCGCTCGCCCGGGTGCGCGCGCTCGCGGCCGTCGCGCGTCACCACCACACGCTCCATGCAACCGTCGACGGCGAGCCGGTGCGCGCGCGCGTCATCTTCGTCGGGAACAACCGCTACCAGCTCTCGCTCTTCACGGTCGGCGAGCGCGAGCAGCTCGACGCGGGCGTGCTGTCTCTCTGGACGGCGGCGGGGTGGCTGCCGTCCGCGTGGGAGGACCGCACCGGGACGTCGTTCCGCATCGACACCGGCGGTGCGCAGGTGCGCGCGGCGATCGACGGCGAGCCGGTGCTGCTCGACACGCCGATCGAGCTGGAGTCGCTCCCGGGCGCGCTACGTCTGCTGCTGCCGCCAGGCGTCGAGGACTAGCGCGTTCACGGTGAAGGCGAGGTCGTCGCCCGACGGCAGCTCGTCGGCGGCGAACCACCGCACCTCGTCGATGTCGTCGGCTGGATGCGGCTTGCCGTCCGCACGGCAGACCCAGTAGAGATTGAGCGTCGCCTCGCCCGACTCGCCGTAGACGTCCATCCACACGCCGAGGAAGCGCAGCGGCTCGACGTCGAGGCCCGTCTCCTCGCGCAGCTCGCGCCGCAGCCCGTCGAGCGGGTGCTCGCCGACCTCGAGGAACCCGCCCGGCAGATCCCACTTCCCGCGCTCCGGGTCGATCGCACGGCGCGCGAGCAGCACGCGGCCCGCGTCGTCGACGAGGACTGCGGATGCGGTGGGCGACGAGCTCTCGTACTGTGTGTAGCCGCACGCGGCGCAGTGCGCCTTGCGCCCGTCGACGTCGATGTGCGCGCCGCAGCGCGGGCAGTGCGTCCATTCCGCGAGCATCAGGAGGGAACCATGCACGACAACCCGGAAGCGACGGAAGAGGAGCAGGAGCAGGCGCAGACCGAGCGCCAGGAAGAAGAGGAGCAGATGCGCTACCCGTCCACGTCCGAGGACGATGCCGAGGAGTAGCGCCACCCAGCACGAGCTGCAGCGCGTCGGCCTGCTCGCCGGGCTGCCCGGTCAGACGCTGCACGAGCTCGGCAAGCGCATGGAGCGGTTCGAGGTGCCGCCGGGGACCGTCGTCGTGCGCGAGGGCGATCAGGACGATACGTTCTACGTCGTCTTCGCCGGGATGCTCGCGGTTGCGAACACGATCGGGCCACGCCGGCTGCTGCGTCCCGGCGACTACTTCGGCGAGGTCGCGCCGGCGATGGACACCGCGCGCACGGCGACCGTGACGACGATGACGCCATGCGTGCTCGCGTCGTGCGACCGCGCGACCTTCGATCTCTTCATTCGTCCGCTGTTCGCGGACGAATGAGCGTGAACGAACTCCGCGCGCCGGAGAGCGCGGTCTCCGGCACGCTCCGTGCAGTCGGGCTCGCCGTCGAATGACCTGCCAATTTCGCGCACGCGGCGAGGGCCGCGCGTGCGCTCTCGGATGCCGGCTCGCTAACGCTCCGCGTTAGCTCGCCGTGGGGCGAGTGTCACCGACGTCTTGCGGCGTCGGGTAGTACAACGACATCATGTAGCCGCCCGCCGCCGCCACGACGACGGCCGCACGTCCAAGCCCTCCGAGCTTCTCTCCGCCGAAGAACATTGCGCGCCTCGCGCTAGCCCGCCGTTAGCTCCGCGACGACCGCGTCGTTGAACGCGGGCCACGCGTCCTTCGCCCAGTCGCCGAAGTCCTTGTTGGTCAAGACGCCGCACGCGGCGCCGAGGTCGGGGTCGACCCAGATGAACGTCCCGCTCTGACCGAAGTGGCCGAACGTGCGCGGCGAGTTGTCGCGGCTCGTCCAGTGCGGCGACTTGTGGTCGCGCAGCTCGAAGGTCAGCCCCCAGTCGTTCGGCTCGTGCCGCCCCCACGACGGCAGCACGCCGGCGAGGCCGGGGAACTGCACCGTCGTCGCCTCGTCGAGCGTCTCCTGCGCGATCAGCGTCGGCGCAAGCAGCTCGCGGCCGAGCGCGAGCAAATCGTCGAGCGGGCCGACGTACTCCGACGCGGGCGAGCCCTGCAGCGAGCCGCGCAGCCCGAGCGGCGCGACGACCGCCTCGTGGAAGTAGTCGGCGAACGGCATCTCTGCGCCCGCCGCGACGATCGCCGCCGCCTCCTCGATCCCCTCGTTCGAATACTGCCGTCGGCGTTCGCCGGCATGCGACAGGAGCCGCCGCAGGCGCTCGTCGAGGTCGACGACGCCCTCCTCGACCGCGACGAGCGTCGCGAGCCCGGTCAGCAGCTTCGTCACGGACGCCCAGCGCACCGCGACGTCGCGCGGCCCGTGCGTGTCGACGACGCGGTCGGCGCGCACGACGCCCGCCGCCGCAATTTCGGCGCCCCAATCGTCGATCTCCCGCAAGGACTCCACCGCGCGGGGATACTAGGAGGATGGAACGCAAGCTCGTTCCCGCCGTCTCGCCGCAGGCCGCGATCGTCGGCTATTCGCGCGCGGTGCGCGACGGCCGGATCGTGCACGTCGCCGGCACCGCGCCGATCGGCATCGACTCGCTCGACCCGTACGACCAGGCCAAGCGCTGCCTCGAGATCATCGGCGACGCGCTCGCCGAGGTCGGCGCGTCGCCCGAGCACGTCGTGCGGACGCGCGTCTACCTCGTGAACGGCGACGACTGGGAGGCGGTGGGACGCGCGCACGGCGAAGTCTTCGGCGACGTCCGGCCCGCGTCGGCGGTGATCGTGATCGCCGGGCTGCTCGACGAGCGCTGGAAGGTGGAGATCGAGGCGGAGGCTCTCTTACCGGAGTGACCAAGCAGGCGTATCCCCCGTCGATCACCGGCAAGGGCAGCCGCTATGCCGCGGGCGGCAGCGTGCTCGACCACGCGTTCGGGAAGAGCGACCAGTACACGCTCGGCGTCGAGGAGGAGTACATGCTGCTCGACGGCGAGACGTTCGACCTCGTGCAGCACATCGACACGGTGCTCGCGGACGTCTCGGGTCACGAGCTGGAGCCGCGGATAAATGCCGAGTTGATGCAGTCGGTGCTCGAGGTCGCGACGCCGGTCTGTCACACGCCGTCCGACGTCGAGGCGCAGCTCCGCGCGCTCCGCGGCTATGTCACGCAGGTCGCGCGTGCGCGCGGCATGCGCGTCGGCTCCGCCGGCACGCATCCGTTCTCGCTCTTCGAGCGGCAGCGCATCACGGCGCGCGACCGCTACCGCTCGCTCGTCGACCAGATGCAGTACATCGCCCGCCGCGAGCTGATCTTCGGCCTGCATGTGCACGTCGCCGTCGACGATCCGGAGAAGGCGATCCAGGTCGTCAACGGCCTCATCGTCCACCTCGCGGAGCTCGTCGCGCTCTCCGCGAGCTCCGCGTTCTGGCGCGGCGAACCGACGGGGCTGCACAGCTCACGGCACATGGTGTTCGCGGCGTTCCCGCGCTCCGGCCCGCCGCCGCGCTTCAAGGACTACGCCGACTACGCGGAGGTCGTCGGCCAGCTGGAACGGACGGGCTGCATCGCCGACTACACGCACATCTGGTGGGACATCCGCCTGCATCCGCGCCTCGGCACGATCGAGATCCGCATCTGCGACGCCGTCACCGATCTCGACGACGTCATCGCAATCACCGCGTACTGCCAGGCGCTCGTCAAGCACTACGCCGAGCGCTTCGACGCCGGCGAGGAGATCCCGTCGTACCACCGCATCCTCACGACCGAGAACAAGTGGCTCGCCGCGCGGTACGGGCTCGAGGCGCCGGTCATGGACCTGCAGACGGGGAAGCGCAACCGCGCGCCGGTGTCGCAGTCGATCCGGCGGACGCTGAAGACGATCGCGCCGCACGCGCAGGAGCTCGGCTCCGACGAGCAGCTCGGCGGCATCGAGGAGATCCTCCGCCGCGGCAACGCCGCCGACCGCCAGTTGCGCACGTTCAACGCGAACCGCGACGTCGTCGAGGTCGTCAGCGATCTCGCCGACCTGACGGAAGCAGCGGTCGTCTGATGCTCGGCGACGGCGATCGCATCCCCGACGCCCGCGTCTGGACGACGCCGAACGAGAACGCGACGCTGCAGGAGATCGTCGCCCAGGGGCCGATCCTGCTCCTCTTCTATCTCTTCGACTGGTCGGCAACCTGAACGAGCGAGATGGAGCTCCTGCGTGACAGGGGCGACGAGCTCAGGGCGGCCGGCGTGCAGCCGTACGGGATCTCGCGCGACTCGCCGTGGACGCACGTCGCGTGGATGCAGGCACTCGATCTCGACTTCCCGCTGCTCTCCGACTGGAACGGCGACGCGACGCAGGGCTTCGGCGTCGCGTACGAGCACCGCGGGCTGCGGGACGTCTCCGCCCGCTCCGCGTTCGTGATCGACGACGGGGGCGTCGTGCGCGCCGCGTGGCGCTACGAGCCGGCCGAGCTTCCCGATTTCGACACGATCCTTGAAGCCGTCCGGCGGATCCTCTAAGTCTTACGCCCATGGAGACAACTAGCTCTGCGGCGCCGGCGGCGGAATCCCGCTCCGGTCCGCTCACTGCGGCACTCGGCCTGATCGTCGTCGGGGTCGGCCTCTGGTTCGCGTTCGAGTCCGGTTGGGGGATGGACAACTGGTACTCGATCTTCAAATGGGTCCATGTCACGCTCGCCGTGTTCTGGGTCGGCGGCGGCCTGTTGCTGACGATCCTCGGCCTGCGCGCCGAACGTTCGACCGACCCGCGCGAGATCGTCACGCTCGCGCAGCAGGCGGCTTTCACGGGCGAGAAGATCTTCGCGCCCGCAGGCCTGATCGTCCTGCTGATGGGGATCGGGATGACGATCCACAACCATCTCGGCTTCGGCCACTTCTGGATCACGGCGGGCCTCGTCGGCTACGCGAGCACGTTCGTCACCGGCGTCGCGGTGCTGTCGCCGCTGGCGAAGAAGATCGACGCGTCCGCAACCGTGAACGGCGCCGAGCATCCGGCGACGGTCGCGCTGATCAAGCGGATCCTCCTCATCGCCCGCGTCGACGTCGCAGTGCTGCTGCTCGTCGTCGCGGACATGGTGCTGAAGCCGTTCGCCTAGCGAATCGACATGTCCCGCAACCACGTTGCGGGACATGTCCTACATGCCCATCGCGTGATAGCCGCTGTCGACGTACAGCGTCGTCGCGGTGATGTTCTTCGCTGCGTCGGAGAGCAGGTAGATCGCGCCTTCGGCGACATCGCCGGCGTCGATGTGACGGCGAAGCGGCGCGCGCTCCTCGACGATCGCCTCCATCGTCGGGAAGCCGGAGATCGAGCGCGCGGCGAGCGTGCGCACAGGACCCGCTGAGATCGCGTTGACGCGGATGTTCTGGGGCCCGAGATCCCAGGCGAGGTACTTCACCGACGAGTCGAGCGTCGCCTTCGCGACGCCCATGACGTTGTAGTGCGGCACGGCGCGCTCGCCGCCGAGGTAGGTCATCGTCACGATCGAGCCGCCGCCCGCCTTCGCCATCAGCGGCTCGGCCGCGCGCGTGCACGCGACGAGCGAGTACGCGCTCACGTCGAGCGCGAGCCAGAAACGGTCGCGCGGCGTGTCGGTGAAGCGTCCTTCGAGGTCCTCCGCCGCCGCGAACGCGACGGAGTGCACGAGAACGTCGAGCTCGCCGCCGAACGCGTCGCCGACCTCGCCGAACACGCGGGCGATGTCCTCGTCCGAGCGAACGTCGCAGGCGGTGACGAGCGCAGTGTCGACCGTGTCGGCGAGATCGCGGACGCTCTTCTCGATCCGGTCGCCCTGATACGTGAAGGCGAGCTTCGCGCCCTCGTCGGCGAGCCGCTGCGCGATCGCCCACGCGATCGAGCGCTTGTTCGCAACACCGAGAACGAGTGCGCGCTTGCCTGAGAACTGCCCGGCCATCGCCGCGATCCTACGGTACGCTCCGCGCGTTGCGCCGCGCGATCCCGTTCCTCGCTGCGTCGGTGGCTCTCTGCGCGGCGACGACCGCAGCGGCGCAGCCGCACGTCCGCCACGGCACGATCCCCGTCACGACGTCACGCGTCCGCGTCGTCGTCACCCTCGCCCGGCCGCCGTTGGCCCTGCGCGGCGACCGCGCGCTCGCAGCCGCCGCGGCGCGCACCAAGCTCGACGTGCGCTCCGCGTCGTCGCGCGCCTACCTCGCCGAGCTCGAGCGCGCGCAGGATCGCGCCGTCGCGGCGCTGCACACGGCCATCCCGTCCGCGCGCGTCGGCCGGCGCTTCCAGGTCGTCCTCGACGGTCTCACCGTGTCGCTGCCGGCGTCATGGCTCCCCAAGCTCCTGCGCCAGACGTGGGCGGCCCACGTCTACCCGACGTACGCGTACACGCTGGCGACCGACCGCTCGCCGTCGATCATCGGCGCCGACGTGCTGCGCCAGAGGACGGGCGCCGACGGCACGGGGATCAAGATCGGCGTCGTCGACGACGGGCTCGACCAGACGAACCCCTACTTCGACCCCGCCGGCTTCTCGTACCCGGCAGGCTTCCCGAAGGGGATTGCGAGCGCCACGACGCCGAAGGTGATCGTCGCGCGCGTCTTCCCCGGGCCGAGCGCCGGCAAGGCGGGACGCCTGCCGACGGATCCGGCCTCGTCGTTCCATGGGACGCACGTCGCCGGCATCGCAGCCGGCGACAGCGGCACCACCGCGCCGGCGGGCGGCGACCATCCGCGCGTCACCGGGCTCTCCGGCGTCGCGCCGCGGGCGTGGCTCGGCAACTACCGGGTCTTCACCGTGCCGACGCCGATCGGCCATGTCGCCAACACGCCGGAGATCGTCGCGGCGTTCGAGTCGGCCGTGAAGGACGGGATGGACGTCATCAACTTCTCCGGCGGCGGCCCCGAGGTCGAGCCGTCGAACGACGCATTGATCGCCGCCGTGCACGCGGTCGCCGCAGCCGGCGTCGTGCCGGTGATCGCAGCCGGCAACGACCGCGACGACTTCGGCGACGGCACCGTCGGCTCGCCCGGAACCGCGCCCGACGCGATCACGGTCGCAGCCGTCTCGAACACGCACGTGTTCGCACCCGCGCTCGACGTGACGGAGGCGGGCGGCCCGACCGGCATCCCATTCATCGGCGCGGACGGCGAGCGGGCCCCGGTCTCCTGGGGCCGCACCGATCAGACGCTCGTCGACGTCGGCTCGATCACGGGCACGGACGGCAAGCCGGTCGACCGCCATCTCTGCGGGCCGCCGGGCGCGCTCGATCATGCGCGCGGAACGCTGCCGCCCGGGTCGCTGAGCGCTGCGATCGCGCTCGTGCAGCGCGGCCTCTGTCCGTTCAGCACGAAGGCGGAGGAGGCGCGCGCGGCGGGCGCGACGGGGATCGTCTTCGCCGACAATCGCGAAGGCGAGGCGAACGGCATCCCGACGCGGTTGCCGATCCCCGGCGGGATGATCTCGAACCTCGACGGCGCGAGGCTGCGCGACTTCATGTCCGCGCGCGGCGGTCGGACGAAGATCCGGGTCGGCCGCGACCCGCTCGAGCTCGAGACCGGGCGCAGCGGCGTCATCACGAGCTTCTCGTCGTCGGGGCCGACGCCGTTCCGGCACGACCTCAAGCCGGACCTCGCCGCGCCGGGCGGCCAGATCCTCTCCTCGACGCTTCCGAACACCGACACGTCGCGCTTCGCGGTCTTCGACGGGACGTCGATGGCGACGCCGCACGTCGCAGGCTCGGCGGCCCTGCTGCTGCAGCTGCACCGGACGTGGACGCCGGCGGAGGTCAAGTCGGCGCTGATGTCGACCGCGGCGAACGCGTGGGAAGACACCGCGCGCACGACGGTGGCGTCGGTGCCGCTCGCGGGGGCCGGTCTCGTCTCGCTGCCGTCGGCGACCGATCCGCAGCTGTTCACCGACCCCGCATCGCTCTCGTTCGAGAACCTCCGCACCATTTCGGCGACGGCGTCGAAGACGATCGTCCTGCGGATCCTCGACGCGGGGAACGGCGCCGGCACGTGGTCGGTCGCGGTTGCAATGCAGCACGTGACACCGGGCGCGTCCGTCGACACGACACCCCTCGTGATCGTTCCACCGGGCGGCGAGACCGACATCGTCGTGCACGCAAATGCAGCGGCCGACACGCCGACGTCGGAGGCATACGGCTTCCTGACGCTCACGAAGGACGGCGTCACGCGCCGAGTCCCGTACTTCTTCCTCGTCGACCATCCCGCACTCGACGTCCGGCAGCCGCTGCCCCTCCGGCGCGAGCAGCGCGGCGACACGCGCCGCGGCGCGAGCCTCGTCGACGCATATCGCTATCCGACCGCGCCGTTCGGCAACCAGCCCGACGCACCGCCGATGATCGAGGACGGGCACGAGACCCTGTACGAGGCGACGCTGCCGCCGAAGGCGATCAACGCCGGCGTCGCGGTCTTCGATCGCAGCTCCGGCGCGCAGATCGACCCGTGGTATCTCGGCGCGCAGGACGAGAGCTCGGTGCAGGGACAGGCCGGCACGCCCGTCGACGTGAACGAGCTGACGTACGACTACTCCGACGACATCGGCGTCGCGGGCGTCACCTTCCCGGTGGGCGGCCGCTACTGGGTCTCCGTCGACTCCGGGCACGGGCTCTTCGACGACAAGAAGCTGGCGGGGACGTACGTCCTGCACTCGTGGGTGAACGACGTGACGCCGCCGACGCTGAAGCTCCTGACGACGCGCGTGACGGCGGGACGCCCGACGCTCGTGTTCCGCACGACCGACGCGCAGTCGGGTGTCGACCCGCAGTCGCTGACGATCGGGTACAACGGCGCGCTCGTCGGCGTCGGGACGTATCAGCGCTCGACCGGCCTTGCCATCTTCCCGCTGCCGAACAGCGTGTCGCCGCTTCGTGCGGGCACCGCCCGCGTGCGGATGATGTCGTCGGACTTCCAGGAGTCGAAGAACGTCGACACGCAGGGGTCGAAGATCATGCCGAACACGCGCACGGCGGGCGCGACGATGCACGTCGTCGCCGGTGTCACCGTCGACTTGCTCCTCGCGCAGTGCACGCGCGTCGCGGTAGCGGCGGGCTCACCGCGCGGCGTCGCCGCCGTGCAGTTCTCGATCGACGGCCGCCATGTCGCGACGGCGCACCACAGCGTGCAGGGGATCTGGACGGCACACGTTCATGTCGCGCACGGACGCCACTTGCTCGTCGCCACGGCGGTCGATGCTCGGGGCGCCGCCGCGTCCACACGGCGTATGGTCGCCGGGTGCAGCGGGTAGCGGTCGTCACCGGCGCGTCGTCGGGCATCGGCGCGGAGATCGCGCGGGCGCTCACCGCCCGCGGCTGGCATTGCGTGCTCCTCGCCCGCCGCGAAGACCGGCTGCGCACGCTCGCGCAAGAGCTCGACGCGGAGTACGAGGTGTGCGACGTCACCGACCGTGCCGCGGTCGAGGCGGCCGCCTCGCGCCATCCACACGTCAACCTGCTCGTCAACAACGCGGGCGTGCCTGCGCGCGCGAGCTTCCTCGAAGGCGATGTCGAGACGGCGATGCGGACGAACTACCTCGGCGGCATCTGGTGCCTGCGCGCGTTCCTGCCCGCGCTCGAGGCGGCCGCGCCGAGCGACGTCGTCAACATCGTCTCCGTCGCCGGCACCGTCGCGCTCCCGGCGTCCGGCCCGTACGCCGCCTCGAAGCACGCACAGCTCGCCTTCTCGCGGGCGATGGCCGCGGAGCTGCGCGGCCGAGGCATCCGCGTCCACACGGTCAAGCCGGGCTTCGTCGAGACCGAGGGCTTCCCCCAGAGCAAGCTCCCCGCGCCCGTGCGCCGCCTCGTGATCGGGCCGGAACGGATCGCGGCGCACGTCGTCGACTCGCTCGAGCACGACCGCGGCGAGACGACGGTCCCGCGCTACTACGCCGTCGGCTCGGTCCTGCAGGCGCTCGTCCCGAACCTTGTCGCGCGCGTGTTGGCACATAGAATCGGGTCATGAGCGTCGAGACCACGCGAGTCATCGAGGTCGCCGACTTCCGCGAGGCGCTGCGCCGCTTTCTGCGCCAGTCCGAGCGGGTCGCGCGGCAGTCGGGCCTGACCCCGCAGCGGCATCTCCTGCTCCTGATGATCAAGGGGGCCCGCGACGGCTCCGAGCAGTCCACGGTGACCGAGCTCGCCGAGCGGCTCCAGCTCGCCCAGAGCACCGTCACCGAGCTCGTCAGCCGGGCGGAAGAGGCCGGCCTCGTCGAGCGCGAGCAGTCTCAGAGCGACGCCCGGGTCGCCCATCTGCGCCTCACCTCCGAGGGCGAGCGGCGCCTCGAGCGGTCGTTCACGGCGCTCGCCACCGAGCGCGCCCAGCTGCGCCAGGCGTTCGCGCACCTGGACGACTAGCGCGTCTCGACGCTCTCGCAGTTGTGGACGATGTCCACGGAGTCGACGATCGCGTGGTCCTGCCCGCGGCCGCAGTCGACGATGTCGCGCTCGCCGTCGGCGGCGTCGATCCAGTCCGAGCCGGGCCCGCCGAAGATCCGGTCTGCGCCGGCGCCGCCCGTGATCACGTCGTTGCCGGCGCCGCCGTTCAGCACGTCGTCGCCTGCCCCGCCGAGGATCGTGTCGTTGCCGCCGAGGCCGATGATCACGTCGTCGTGGCCGCCGCCGGCGAGGTAGTCGCCCTTCGCGGTGCCGACGATCCGGCGGCCCTTCACGTGCGGGGGCGTCGCCGCGATGTCGACTGTCGGATCGGACTTCGCGAGCAGCTTGCCGTACTGGTTCGTCGCGGAGACGAACAGGCGCAGCGTGTAGCCGACGTCGTCGCTCGTCGGGAAGTAGACGAGCTTCGTGCCGCCGCGGATCGCGTGGCAGTCGTCGCCGACCGCATTGCAGCGGTACCAGTGGAACGTCGTCACGATCGGCGCGTCGCCCTTGAAGAGACCGATGCTCGCGGTCAACTGGCGTCCCGGTAGCGCGACGCCGACGACGAGCGGCGGATTCACGGCGGACGGGGCGAAGTGCGGCTTGTCCACGATCGGGAACGTGTGGTTCGTGATCACGGTGTCGGAACCGAGGATGTTCGCGCCGACGATCCAGACGCGGAGCGAGAAGCCGATGTCCGCGACCGTGGGCGAGTAGCTCGCAGCAGTTGCGCCGGTGATCGGCACGCACGTCGCGATGTCGCCGACCGGGTTGCAGCGGCGCCACGAGTAGGTGTACGCGATCGGCGTCGACCCGGCCCACGTGCCGGTGCCCACGTTCAACACCTGGTCGACCTGGTTCGTCCCGCCGGGCAGGATCGGCGGCGTCGCGGTGTTCTTCGGCGCGATGGCCGTGACCACGGGCGTCACCTCGGAGTTCTGGGTGTGACGACCGTCGCTGTTCGTCGCGCTGACCGCGACGCGGATGCGCATCTGGTAGTCGGTGGGCGTCACGGCGTACGAGCTGCCGGTCGCACCGGCGATCGCGACGCACGGCCCGTTCACCGGATCGGAGCCGTCGCAGCGTTTCCATTGATACGTGTACGTGATCGGGAACGTCCCGCTCCAGCCGCCGGTGCTCGCGGTCAACGTGTGGCCGACGACCGGCGCAGAGTCACCCGTCGCCTCGGTGATCACCGGATAGCTCGTGTTGGTCGGGCCGGGACCCGTGTCCGACGGCGTCGTGCTGCCGCCGCCGCCCGAGGTCGCCGCCGAGGTGCCCCAGTCGGGGTCGGTGGCGTTCGAGAACGAGCTGACGATCGTCGTCGGGTTCCCGCCGGAGGAGTCGGTGACGACGAGCGCGCCGCCGTTGTCGTCGGTCGTGTAGACGATCTTCGAGCCGTCGGGCGAGTACGACGGATCAGCCGCGCTCGTGCTGTTCACGACCTTGACGGGCGTCTGGCCGGCGGAGCAGCACGTGATCTTGTAGAGGCCGTCGCTCGCCTGGAAGAGGATCGTGTTGCTGTCGGGCGACCACGTCGGGTGCAGCTCGTCGTTCGAACCGGACGTCAGCTGCGTCGCGGCCGGGATGCCGGCGCCGCCGAGTGTCGCGACGAAGATGTGCAGATGGCCGCTGACCGCAGAGACGAAGGCGAGCTTCTGCCCATTCGGCGAGATGGCGGGATCGGAGTCGGTGCCGTTAGTCACCTGCTGCTGGCTCGACGAGCTCTTGGTCCAGATGTGGCCGTCCGTGTTCAGGAACGCGATCGTCGAGTTGTCGCTCGACCAGGCCGGCTCCGTGCCGCCGCTCTCGAACAGCACCTGGTTCGTCCCGTCGGCGTTCGCCGTGTAGAGGTCGGAGCCGCTCTTGACGAACGCGATCTTCTGCCCGTTCGGCGACCAGACCGGGTCGGTGCCGGACGAGATGAGCGTCGCGGCGCTGGTGCCGTCCGGATTCGCCTTGCAGATCTGGCTCGTGTTGCACGTGTAGGCGATCAGCCCGTTCGTGCCCGGGAACGCGCCGTCGGCAGGCCCGAGCAGGCAGAGCGAGCCGCACGCGGCGGCGAGGAGGACGAACGAGCGGCGCACCCGCACGTTGTATCGGTTGAAACGGGTAACCGCTAGAGGACCAGGAGGTACCACGCCACCTCCGCGAGGAACACGTCGGGGCCGTGCGGGGCCAGGGCGGCCGCGGCCCCTCGGGCCTCGCCCTCGCAGGCCGCAAGGTCGAGATATCCCGCCACCTGCCGCCGCTCGGTGGCGCGCCGCTCCCGCCGCAGGACGAGGCCGTTCGCCTCGAAGAGGTGCCGCAGGTCCTGGTCGGAGAGGAGCCGCTGGTGGTCGGGGTCGCGGGCGCGCTCGAAGCGGTCGACCGCGAGCGCCTCGAGCGGATCGACGGGCGCGAGCTGGTCGACGACGAGGATCCGGCCGCCGGGCCGCGTCACCCGCGCGAGCTCGGCGACGACGAGCTCCGGCCGGTGCACGTGGTGCAGCGTGCGCAGCGTCCCGGCCAGATCGAAGGACGCCGTCGGGAACGGCAGGCTCGTCGCATCCGCCTCCTCGAACGTCGCGTTCGCAGGCGCCCGCTCGCGCGCCCGAGCGAGCAGCTCCGGCTCGACGTCGACGCCGACGACCTCCGCGACGTGCGGAGCGAGTGCGAGGGCGAGCGCGCCCGCCCCGGTGCCGGCGTCGAGCGCACGCTCGTCGCCGCGCGGTTGCACGAACTCGAGCACCTGCGCCTCCAGCTCGGAAGCGCGTGCATCCTGACGCGCCGCGACGAGATCGGCCGTGCGCGCGAAACGGCTCACGACAACACCACGCGGCGCGCGCGCGTCGGATCGCTGTTGATCCCGGTCGCGAGCTCGTACCCGATCGTTCCCGCGACGCGTGCGTGCTCCTCGATGAGCAGGCCGCCGCCGATCAGGGTCACCGGAGTGGCGATCGGCAGCTGCTCCTCCAGCTCGACGGCGAACGCATCCATGGAGATGCGTCCGACGACGCGCCGCAGCTCGCCCGCGACGCGCACTTGGGTTCCCGTGAAGTCGCGTCGGAACCCGTCCGCGTAGCCGACCGGCACGATCCCGATCCACGTGTCGCGCTCGGCGACGAACGCGCGGCCGTAGCCGGTGCTTTCTCCCGCACGCAGGCGCTTGACGAGCGCGAGGTGCGAGGTCCACCCGAGCACCGGCTCGAGGCCGTCCTCCGCCGGATCGGTGCCGAACGGCGAGATCCCATAGAGGGCGATGCCACAGCGCGCGGCGTCGAAGCGCGCGCTCGGATAGCGAAGCGCGCCGGCGCTGTTCGCGATGTGCCGGGTCAGGTGCGAGTACGCGCTCGTCGCGTTGCGAAACCGCTCGATCTGCCACTCCGCATACGCGGCGTCGGAGTCGGCCGTCGCGAGATGGCTCATCAGCCCGACGACTTCGAGCGACGGCGACGACGTCAGCTCCGTCAGCCCCCACCGGCCCATGCCCGTGTCGAGCTTCACGTGCACGCGCACGCCCGGCGGGATGTCGTCGCTCGACACGACGAGCTCGAGCTGCGCTTCGCGCGCCTGTCCGATCTCGCGACTCGTTGCGGGGCCCATGACGACGATGCGCGCACCAGGCTGCTCGCGGCGGAGGGCGAGGCCTTCCGGAACGGTCGCGACGCAGAGCGCGGTCGCGCCCGCGTTGAGCGCCGCACCTGCGGCGTCGCCGGCTCCGTGTCCGTAGCCGTTGGCCTTGACGACGGCCCAGAGCTCCGCGCCGCCGAGCGCACGGAGCAGTGTTGCGCAGTTACGGCGCAGCGCCGCGAGATCGATTGCGATCTCCGAGCGGTACATCAGCGATCGAGTGCGCGCGGCAGCGCTTCGACGAGGTCACTGGCGACGAGGCCCGCGCGCTGCGGCGCCTCGACCGCGGCACGCTGCTGCGCTGCCGCAGCAGCGGCGGCGGCGCGCTGCGGCTCCATCCCTTTCGCCAGGAACGCGGCGACGATGCCGGTCAGCACGTCGCCCGTCCCGGCGGTGGCGAGCGACGGCAGTCCGCATGCCGCGACGAGCACACCGCGCCCCGGTGCTGCGACGAGCGTGTCGGCGCCCTTGAGGACGACGACGCAGCCGAACCGTTCCGCCGCTTCCTGCACCGACGCCAGCCGGTGCGCCGAGATGTCCTTGCGGCCCAGCAGCCGCCCGAGCTCGCCCTCGTGCGGTGTCAGCACGCGCGGGGCCGGCCAGTCGCCCGGTTCGAGCTCGTAGAGCGCGTCGGCGTCGGCGACAACCGGCAGCTCCAGCTCGGCGAGCAGGCGCCGCACGAGCGTGCGCGCGCCGTTCTCGCGGCCGAGGCCCGGGCCGAGCGCGACTGCGGACGCCTTCTGCGCGAGCTCGAGCACCGCGTCGACCGCCTTGTCGCCGAGCTCGTCCGGCAAGGGCTTCTTCACCGCCTCGACGAGCCGCTCCTCGAGCACCGGCAGGACGGACTCGGGCGCGGCGACCGTGACGTAGCCGGCGTCGGCGCGCATCGCCGCCGCCGCGGTGAGCGACGGAGCGCCGCTCAGTCCCGGCGAGCCGCCGACGACGAGCACGTGACCGGCCGTGTACTTGTTGTCCTGGTCGCTGCGGTGCGGAACGCTGCGCAGCAGCTCGGGCAGCACGAGCCGATGGCGCGTCTCCGCCGGATCGAGCCCGATGTCGGCCACGCGCACGCGGCCCGCGTGGAAGCGTCCGGGCGCGACGACCACGCCGACTTTCCGTCCGTGGAAGGTGACAGTCGCGTCCGCCTGCACAGCCGCGCCGGGGATCTCGCCCGTGGACGCGTCGACGCCCGACGGCACGTCGATCGCGAAGACGCGCGCAGGAGACGCGTTGATCCGCTCGATCAGCGCTGCGGCCTCGGCGCGCGGTTCGCCCGTGAAGCCGGTGCCGAACAACGCGTCGACGATCACCTGCGGGCCGCCGAGATCGGTCTCACCCGCTGTCGCGTCGACGACGCGCACCTGCTTGCCGTGCGACTCGAGGTGGCGCGCCATGATCCGTCCGTCGCCGCCGTTCGCGCCGCCGCCGGCGACGACCGTCCAGCGATCCGCGTCGCGCATCTCCTGAAGCGCCGCTTCCGCTGCAAGCGCGCCGGCGCGCTCCATCAACGCCTGCGTGTCGTGGCCCGCCTCGGCGGCACGCATCTCGTCGGCGGAGTAGAGCGGCTCGAGCTCAGGCATCGACGACGGCGACGGCCTGCGCGAGCTCGCGCGAGTGGGTCATCGAGAGGTCGATCGACGTGACGCCGCCCGCCGCGGCGAGCTGCGCGAGCCGGCCGGAGAGCTGCACCGAGGGCTTGGGACGGCCGACGATCTCGATCTCCTTCCACGCGAACGCGCGCGCGACGCCGAAGCCGAGCGCCTTGCCGACCGCTTCCTTGCCGGCGAAGCGCCCTGCGTAGCTCTCCGCGGGATCGCGACGCGAGTCGCAGTACGCCTGCTCGGCATCGGTGAAGCAGCGCGCCTTGAAGTTCGGGTAGCGCGCGAGCGAGCGGCGGATGCGCGCGATCTCGATCAGGTCGGTCCCCACCTTCGTCACAGATGCTCCTCCAACCACTCCGGCAGATGCCCGATCGACGAGACGATCCCGTCGGGGTGCGTGCGCGACGCCTCGACGACGTCGGGGCGGAACTTGCCCGTGCGCAGCAGCACCGTGCGCATGCCGACGCCCTGCGCGCCTGCGATGTCGCTCTCGAGATCGTCGCCCACCATCCACGTCATCGCTGCGTCTGCGTCGAGCGCTTCGCAGGCGGCGTTGAAGTACTGCGGGCTCGGCTTGCCGAGGACGATCGCCTCGACGTTCGCCGCGTACTCGAGGCCCGCGACGAACGCGCCGGAATCGAGCATCGGCCCGCGCGTCGTCTGCCACCAACGGTTCCGGTGCAGGCAGTACAACGCTGCGCCCATTTCCAGCTCGCCGAACGCGCGTGCGAGGTTCATGTAGGAGAAGACGAGGCCGGTCTCCGGCGTCTCGTCCGCGCCCCCGAGGAGCACCGCATCGGCGCCCTCGCCCACGAGCTCGAGCCCCTCGAGGTCGGCGATCAGCGCCTGCATCGTCAGCGCCAGCACGCGCTTGCCGCGCAGGACGTTGACGGCGGCGCTCGCGGCCGTCTGCACCTCCTCGTCGTCGAGCTCGATCCCCTGCGACCGCAGCATGGCCGCGAGCTGTGCGCGGGAGCGGACGGTGGTGTTCGTCACGAAGCGGAGCCGGTGCCCGTTCTCGCGCAGCAGCCGCACTGCGTCGGCGGCGCCGGGGATGGGCTGACCGGAGACGTGCAGGACGCCGTCGACGTCGAGGAGAATTGCCGCCATGACCGCTCCCGAGTCTATTCGCGTCACCCGGAGCGTCGTTCTGCCGCGCGCCGAGATCGAGCTGCGCACGTCGCGGTCGAGCGGCCCCGGCGGTCAGCACGCGCAGAAGTCGGAGACGCGCGTCGAGGCGGCCTTCGACGTCGAGGCGTCGACCGCGCTCACCGACGGACAGAAGCGGCGCGTGCTTGCGAAGGTCGGCCCGGTCCTGCGCGCCGTCGCGCAGGACGAGCGCAGCCAGCTTCGCAACAAGGAGCTCGCGACCGAGCGGCTGGTCGCGATGTTGCGGGAGGCACTGCACGTGGAACGGAAGCGCGTGCCGACGAAGCCGAGCCAGGCGGCAAAGGAGCGCCGTCTCGACGAGAAGCGCCGGCGCGGCGAGACGAAGCGGCTCCGACGCGAACTGGAGTGAGCGCTACTCGACGGTGACGGTCTTCGCGAGGTTGCGCGGCTGGTCGACGTTCAGTCCGCGTAGCCGCGCGATCCGGTATGCGAGCAGCTGCAACGGCACGACGGCGAGCGCGGCCTGCAGGAATGCGGGCGTGCGCGGGACGTAGATGACGTCGTCCGCGTGGTGCTGGATGTCCTCGTTGCCCTCCGTCGCGATCGCGATCACGTGCGCACCGCGCGCCCGCGTCTCCTGGATGTTGGAGACGATCTTGTCGTAGACGTGGATGTTCGTCGCGACCACGACGACCGGCGTGCCCTCGTCGAGCATCGCGATCGGCCCGTGCTTCATCTCGCCGGCCGAATACGCGTCGGTCGGGATGTACGAGATCTCCTTCAGCTTCAGCGCGCCTTCGAGCGCGACGGGCAGGCCGATGTGGCGGCCGAGATAGAGGAAGAACTGCCGGTCGTGGAAGCGTTGCGCGATCTCGTCGATCCGGTGCCGACCGGCGTCGACGTCGTTGAGGAACGTCTGCAGCTTGTCCGGCAGCGTGTACAGCTGGTCGAGGATGAAGTCGATCTCGTCCTCGGGCAGGCAGCGGCGCAGCGACGCGAGCTGCAGCGCGAGCAGGCTGAGCAGCGCCACCTGTGCAGTGAACGTCTTCGACGCCGCGACGCCGATCTCGATGCCGCAGCGCGTGTAGAGCGTCGTCTCCGCCTCACGCGTGATCTGCGTCCCCATCAGGTTCGTGATCGCGAGCGTCTTCGCCCCGGATTCGCGCGCAAGCTTGATCGCGTTGACCGTGTCACGCGACTCGCCGGATTGCGAGATGCCGATGACGAGCGTGTCCTTCGAGAGCACCGGGTTGCGGTAGATCCACTCGCTCGCTATGTCGGGCTCGACCGGGATGCGCGCCCATTCCTCGAGGATGTAGCGCCCCACGACGCCCGCGTGGTACGACGTGCCCGCCGCGACGATGACGATGCGACGAAGGTTGCGCACCTCCATCTCCGTCAGCCCGATCGTCTCGAGCAGGAGCTCGTGGCCGCGCACGCGGTCGCCGATCGTCTCGCGCACCGCCTCCGGCTGCTCGTAGATCTCCTTGAGCATGAACGTCTCGTAGCCGCCCTTCTCGGCGGCCTCGTCGTCCCAGTCGAGCTCCTCGATCACGCCGTGCTCGACCTCGACGCCGTCCTTGAAGAACCGGACGCTCGCCGGCGTGATCTCGACGACCTCGCCGACGTCGGGGAACACCGCGCGCTTCGTCTCGCTGAGGAAGGCGGCGACGTTCGAGGCAAGGAAGTTCTCGCCGTCGCCGATGCCGACGACGAGCGGCGTCTCACGCCGCACGCCGGCGAGCACGTCCGGCTGGTCGTGGTGGATCGCGACGATCGTGAAGTGCCCTTCGAGCTTCGGATAGACGCGGATCAACGCCTGCGCGATGTCGCCGTCGTACTCCTGCTCGAGCAGGTGCACGACGACTTCCGCGTCGGTCTCGGAGTTGAACGTGTGACCGTCGGCGCTCAGCTGGTTGCGCAGCTCGCGATAGTTCTCGACGATGCCGTTCAACACGATCGCGAGCTTGCTCGAGTCGCAGCCGACGAGTGGATGCGCGTTCTGCTCGGTGACGCCGCCGTGCGTAGCCCAGCGCGTGTGTCCGACGCCGTGACGCGCGCGCGAGCCGTTCGGACCGGCCGCAGCAACGAGGTTGTCGAGCTTGCCGACCGCGCGCACGTAGTCGAGACCGCTGTCCTCGCGCAGCGCGATGCCGGCCGAGTCGTAGCCGCGGTACTCGAGACGCTTCAGTCCCTGCAGCAGCAGCGGCTTCGCCTCACGCGGCCCGACGTATCCGATGATCCCGCACATTCTCCGGCCCCCTTTGTCCCCGCAAAGGGGACGAAAAACTCTCTCACAAAACACAACGAGCCCGGCTATGTGGCCGGCCCGCAGCGTCGCGGGGCGGTCAGCCGAGCTCTTGGGTGACGAGCGCGGCAACCTTAGCACAGAGGTTTTCGGCCTCTGCCTGGGTCGCCGCCTCGGCCAGGACCCGCACGAGCGGCTCGGTCCCGGAGGGGCGGACGAGAATGCGGGCCTCTTCGCCGAGGCCGAGATTGATCTCGTCGACGGCGGCAAGCAACGATTGCGGCAACGGCCCACGACCGCTGCGCGGGATGTTCTTCGTCACCTGCGGATAGCGGATCATCGCACGCCGCACGGTGTGCAGCGGGTGACCTTCCAGCGCACCGCACAGGAGCAGCGCGGCGGCGAGGCCGTCGCCGGTGACGTGGTCGCGCAGACAGATGATGTGGCCGGACTGCTCTGCGCCGAGGATGCCGCCCTCGCGGTAGAGCGCCTCGAGCACGTACCGGTCGCCGACGTCCGTCGTCAGCACGCGGATGCCGTGCTCGGTGAGCAGTCTGTGCAGCCCGAGGTTCGACATCGACGTCACCGCAACGAGGTCGACGCCGAGGTGGAAGGCGAGGATCGCGACGATCTCGTCGCCGTTCGCGACGTCGCCGTTCGCGTCGACCGCGAGCATGCGGTCGCCGTCGCCGTCGAACGCGATGCCGAGGTCGTACCCGCCGCTCATCACGGTGTCCTGCAGCGCGCGCATGTCGGTCGCGCCGCAGCCGACGTTGATGTTGTCGCCGTTCGGCTCGTTGCCGATCGCGTGCACCTCTGCGCCGAGCTGTTCGAACGCGCGTGGAGCGAGGCCGGAGTACGCGCCGTTCGCGCAGTCGACGGCGATGCGCATCCCCGACAGGTCGGCGCCGAAGCGCTCGACGATGTGCTCGAGGTAGCTGTCCGCCGCAACGTCGACGTGGTCGACGCTGCCGCCGCCGTGTGCGTCGGCGTCGAGCAGCGCCTCGATCCGCTCCTCCTGCTCGTCGCTCAGCTTGCGGCCGTCGGCGCCGAAGAACTTGACGCCGTTGTACTCGGGCGGGTTGTGCGACGCCGTGATGACGACGCCGAGATCGAGCCGGAGCAGCGCGACTGCCGGTGTCGGGACGACGCCGGCCAGCACGGCCGAGCCGCCGGCCGACGCGACGCCGCGGGCGAACGCCTCCTCGAGCTCTTGTCCCGAGCCGCGCGTGTCGCGGCCGACGAAGACGCGCGAGCCCGCACCGGCCCACAGCGCAGACGCCTTGCCGAGTCGTTCGACGAGATCAGTCGTGAGGAAGTCGCCGACGATCCCGCGCACGCCGTCGGTCCCGAAGTATTGGCGCGCCACGAAGCAAGACCCTAACGCCCGCGCGAGTTAAGGCCGCAGGCCTTAACGAGCGCGAATGAGGGCGCGCCTCCCACGCGCGCCCGCACAACGAGCCTGACTGCACGGACGCACCGGAGACCGCGCTCTCCGGTGCGCGGAGTTCCCCAGCTCAGTTCAGCGAGCGCGCTAGCGCTTGCTGAACTGCGGAGCTTTCCGGGCCTTGTGCAGGCCGGCCTTCTTGCGCTCGACCTGACGGGCGTCGCGCGTGAGGAAGCCCTCGCGCTTGAGCGGCACACGCAGCTCCGGGTTCGCCTCGACGAGCGCGCGGGCGATGCCGTGGCGGACTGCGCCGGCCTGGCCGGTCAGCCCGCCGCCGTGCACGCGCACGCGGAGGTCGTACTGCCCCTCGACGCCGGCGATCTTCAGCGGCGACGTTGCGATCGAGCGCCAGATCGTGCGCGGGAAGTAGTCCTCGATCGACTTCCCGTTCACCCAGGTGGCGCCGTCGCCCGGCCGCAGGATGACGCGTGCGACCGAGGTCTTGCGCTTGCCGGTGCCGCGGTACTGAGCGATCTGGCTCAAATCACTGCTCCAAGTTCAGGGGTTGCGGATTCTGCGGCCCGTGCGGATGCTCGGGGCCCGCGTAGATCTTCAGCTTGTTCAACTGCTTCGCCGCGAGCCGGTTCTTCGGGAGCATCCCCTTGACCGCCTTGCGGATCACCTCGGTCGGCCGGCGCTCGAGCTGCTCGCGCAGCGAGCGCTCCTTGAGCCCGCCCGGATACCCGGAGTGGCGGTAGTACATCTTCTGGTCGAGCTTGTTGCCGGTGACGTGGATCTTCTCGGCGTTGACGACGACGACGAAGTCGCCCGTGTCCACGTGCGGCGTGAACTGCGGCTTCCGCTTGCCCCGCAGCGTGTCGGCGATCAGCGTCGCCAGGCGGCCGAGGGTCAGGCCGTCGGCGTCGACGATGTACCAGTCGCGCGTGACTTCTCCAGGCTTGGCTGTATACGTCTTCATAGGAAAGCGGCGAACTAGCCGTCCGCCGGGGCGGCAGTGTAGCGAAATCTGCTGGAACCGATCCAGAGCGCAGGCCCCGCGGCGAGCGCGGCGGCGCCCAGGGCGAGCGCCGTGACGCCGGCGGCCGTGTAGACGACGCCGCCCAGGAGGGCGAGCCCCGCGGCGGTGAAGGAGGCGAGGAGATCGGCGAAGCCGACGATCCGGCCGCGCTCCTGCGGGCTCGTGACGGAGACGAGCTCGGTCGTGGCCGCGACGTACGAGAGGTTCCAGCCGAGGCCGAGCCCGAAGAGGGCGAGGCTCATGCCGCCGACGCCGCCGAGCCAGGTCAGGGCGGCGTTCGAGACCGTCATCAGCGCCAGGCCCGTATAGAGGCCGCGCCTGCGGCCGAAGCGGTCGAGGATGTCGCCGACGACGAGCACGAGCCCGTACATCCCGAGGATGTGGATGCTGATCATCGTGAAGACGTCGCCCTCGTGGTGGCCGCGGCCGACCGCGACGTAGCCGGCGAGGTTCATCACGGACGCCATGACCGCGAAGCTCGCGACAACGGCGAGCACGGCCGACGGGACGCCGGGGCGGCGCAGGATCTCGCGCACCGGCGCGGCGGCGACCGCAGCCTCGGCCGGCGTGCCGTAGCGCGCGGAGATCTCCTTCGGGTCTGGCCGCACGAACATCGAGATCGCGAGCCCGGCGAGCATGAACGGGATGCCGAGCAGCCACGGGCCGACGAGCCCGTGCGCGCTGATCGCGCGGTGCGAGAAGAGCGGTCCAAAGATGACCGGGCCCCAGATCGCGCCCGAGACCGCGCCGAAGAGGACGAACGACATGCCGCGCGCGCGGCGATCGGGCGGGAACATCTCCGCCGCGGCGGCGCGCGAGAGCTGGATGATCCCGCCGGAGCCGCCGATCAGCGCGAGACCGACGGAGACGATGACGCCGGAGGTCGCGGCGCAGCCGAGGCCGACGACGCCGCAGCCGATCGCGCCGCCGAGGAACGCGGCGCGGATGACGAACATCCGCCCGTAGCGGTCGCTGATCCGTCCCGCGGGGCCGACGGCGAGCGCGCTCGACGCGAGGAAGATCGCGGGACCGAGGCCGAGGATCCCCGTGATGCCGGTGACGGCGACGAGCGTCAGCGAGCTGAGTGCCGCCGCGAGCTGGAACATGCCGGAGTTGCAGACGAGGCCGCCCGCGAGCAGGAATGCGTTGCGTTTGACGTCGCTCGTCACGCTGCGAGCATATGCCGGAGCCCCGATGCGAACGCGAGCGCGCCGCCGTGCGAGGGATGGCGCACGTACGGCGCGTCGAGCGCTGCGGCCGCGATGCGGCCGACGGCGATCACGGTGCGGCCGTGCGTGATCTCCTCGAGGAACGGACGGGCGGCTGCGATCTCGGCGCGCGACGGCGCGCGGTTCGACGTCGCGGTGCCGGGGTGCGTCGGCACGACGTTCCACAGGAGCACGTCGTTCTCGATGCCGAGCTCGCGCAGAACGCGATGGACGATCGTCGCGCTCGCCTCGGCGGGCCCGCGACCGGTCAGTTGCCGCTCCGACGTGAACGCGATGCCGCTGACGCGTGCTCCGCGATAGCCGGCCGCTTCGCCGACGAGCACGATCGGCGCATGAGCGTGCGCGTCGAGATAGGCACGCAGGCGCTCGCGGCGCAGTGCGCTGCGCGCGTACTGGTTGTGCGTCGCGCCGATGCGCGTCGCGGCCAGCTCAGCCGTAAACGATGAGCTCGAGAAGCGAGCCATCCGGATCACGGAAGTAGATGCTCGTGCCCTCACCGCGGGCGCCGCTGCGCTCGACCGGGCCCACCTCGACCTCGACGCCGCGCTTCTCGAGGTGCGCGACGGCGCTCGCAACGTCGCCGTCCCACTCGAAGCAGAGGTCGCTGTTGCCAGGCCGGACCGGATCCACCGCGCGCGGGCTCGGCGTCGAGCCCGGGCCGTGCACGTTCAAGCGGCGGCCGTCGGGAAGCAGATAGGCGTAGCGGCCGTACGGCACCTCCACGATCTCGACGCCGAGGACGTCGCGGTAGAACGCGTTCGAGCGCTCCCACTCCGTCACCGCGATGACGACGTGGTCGAGACCCGTCAGTCCCACGTGTTCCAGTGCACCTGCTCGTCGACCGTGCGGCGACGCTGCGTCGCGCGGCTCGTGCGCTTGCTCCACTCGGGATCCGGTGCCGGGTAGCCGAGCGTGATGCCTGCGACGATCGCCAGCTCATCCGGGATGCGCAGCAGCTCGCGCCAGCGCGGCTGGTCGTCGAGCTGAATGCCGTAGACGCCGCCGGCGAGGCCTTCCTCGATCGCCGCGAGCAGGACGAGCATCAGCGCCGCACCCGCGTCGACGTGCCAGTACGGAACGGGCCAGACGATCTCGCTGCCGCCGGTGACGTCGAGCTTGTCGGGGCTCGTGTAGCGGTCGTGGTAGTCCTGCTCGCGCGTCAGCACGAGCACGTGCGCGGCCGCGCTGCCGAACCAGGGCTCCGCCGAGATCTCGCTCTCTTCCTTTGCGATCTCCGCGAGAAGGGAGGGGTCATCGACGACGAGCAGCCGCTGCCCCTGCGAGAAGCCGGCGCTCGGCGCGCGCCGCACCGTGGCGACGATGCGCTCGAGCACGTCGCGTGGGACGCGGTCCCCGGTGTAGTGCCGCACCATGCGGCGCTGCTTCAAGAGGTCGTACAGGGTCACGCCGACAGTCTCTCAGTCCTCGGGAGGTGCGACGCCCACTGGAGCTTCGTCGCGCGCGCGAAGCGGAGGTACGCGGCCAGCGCGTCGCGGTATGCGTCGACGAAGCCGTCGGTGCGCCGCGGCGCGAAGCCGTCCTCCCACCAGACGTTGAGCACCTCGACCTTGTCGTTGTCGATGCGCGGCTCGATGCGGCCGACGAAGCGGTCGCGGAAGACGATCGGCAGGACGTACCACCCCCAACGCCGTTTCTCCGGCGGATGAAAGAGCTCCCACACGTATTCGAAGCCGAAGAGCGCCTTCAGGAACGTGCGCTCCCAGACGAGCGGGTCGAACGGCGAGAGGAACGCGACCGACGGCGGCGGCTCCCGCGGCGACTCGAGCAGCCCGACCTCCTCCTTGACGACGAAGCGCTTGCCGCGCAGACCCTCGATCTCGACGGGGACGAGATCGCCGCGGTCGACGAGCTCCTGCTGCATCGACACGCGACCTGGATGGTGCGCGTACTTCCCCGTCGGCTTGGCGGCGCCGAGCCCTTGGAAGATGTCGAACTGGGCGCTCGCGCCGAGCAAGCCGTGCGCGCGATAGCGCGAGAGCATCTTGTGCAGCAGCTGCTCGCGCAACGGGATCTCCTTCGCGAGCACCTTCTTCGGCAGGAGCCGCTCGATCAGGTCGTAGTAGCGCCGGCTACCTTCGCGGCGGACGAGCCCGAGCACGCTCAACGTCGAGTACGCCTCCAGCACGGCGCGCACCGCGTTCGTCGGCAGGCCGAACCAGTCGGTGCTCGTCCCGGACTGCCGCTCGAAGTCGTGGACCGACAACGGCCCTTCCGTGCGAATACGTTCGAGAACCGCGTCGGCGACGTCCTGGTGCGCAGCGATCTCGTCCGCAGGCCGTCGGCTCAGCACCCCGCGGAACCACGGGAACTCGTCGACCGGCACGAACGAGAGCCCCTTGTTGTACGCCTCGACGATCTCGCGCTTGTCGTACAGCTCCTCGCACCACGCGGGGTCGTAGTCGGCGACGCGCGCGTGGAGCACGAGGTCGTGCGAGCGGCCCGCGATCGCGATCGGGTCGTACTGGAGCGAGCCGAGCCGGCGCACGACCTGCATGACGGCGTCCGTGCCGCCTTTCAGTGAGCGAGCCGGTGCGAGGAAGTGCCGCGCGACGAGGAAGCGGCGCGCCGCCTCCTGGCTTACTCCCACTCGATGGTGGCGGGCGGCTTGCTCGTGACGTCGAGGACGACGCGGTTGACGCCGGGGATCTCGTTGACGATGCGCGCTGAGATCGTTTCCAGCAAGTCGTACGGCAAGCGTGCCCAGTCGGCGGTCATCGCGTCGTCGCTCGTGACGGCGCGGATGACGATCGGGTAACCGTACGTGCGCTCGTCGCCCTGCACGCCGACCGAACGGATCGCGGGCAGCACGGCGAACGATTGCCAGAGGTCGCGGTACAACCCCGCGCGGCGCACTTCCTCCTGCAGCACCGAGTCGGCGTCGCGCAGGATCTCGAGCCGCTCGCGCGTGACGTCGCCGATGATGCGGATCGCGAGCCCCGGCCCGGGGAACGGCTGACGCCAGACCATCCGCTCCGGCATGCCGAGCTCCTCACCGACGCGCCGCACCTCGTCCTTGAACAGCAGGCGCAGCGGCTCGACGAGCTGCATCTGCATGTCGTCCGGCAGGCCGCCGACGTTGTGGTGCGACTTGATCGTCGCGGCGACGCCCTCGGTGCCGCCAGACTCGATGACGTCGGAGTAGAGCGTCCCCTGCACGAGCCAGCGCACGTCTCCGAGCTTGCGCGCTTCGTCCTCGAAGACACGGATGAACTCGCGGCCGATGATCTTGCGCTTCTGCTCCGGATCCTCGACGCCCGCGAGGAGATCGAGGAAGCGGTCCTGCGCCTGCACGTGCACGAGCGGCACGTGGAAGTGGTCGCCGAACGTCTCCACCACCTGCTCCGCCTCGTTCTTGCGCAGCATCCCATGGTCGACGAACACGCACGTCAGCTGGTCGCCGATCGCCTTGTGCACGAGCAGCGCCGCGACCGCCGAGTCGACGCCGCCGGACAATGCGCACAGCACGCGCTCGCGGCCGACCTGCGCGCGGATCCGCTCCACCTGCTCCTCGATCACCGCAGCGGGCGTCCACGCGGGCGGTGCGTCGGCGATCTCGTACAGGAAGTTCTTCAGCACGCTCATCCCGTGCGGCGTGTGCACGACCTCAGGATGGAACTGCACGCCGTACAGGCCGCGGTCGCGCGACTCGAAGGCTGCGACCGGTGTCGACGGCGAATGCGCGACCACGCGCGCGCCGTCGGGCGCAGCAACCACCGTGTCGCGGTGCGACATCCAGACCGTCTGATCCTCCGGCGTGTCGTGCAGCAGCGCGGACTCCTCCGCATGCAGCTGCGTCTTGCCGAACTCGGATGCATCCGTGCGGTCGACGCGACCGCCGAGGTCGAGCGCCATCAGCTGTGCGCCGTAACAGATGCCGAGCGTCGGGATGCCGAGCTCGAAGATGCGCGGATCGACGCGCGGCGCGCCGTCGGCGTACACCGACGCGGGGCCGCCGCTGAGGATGATCGCGTGCGGGTTGCGCGCGCGGATCGCCTCGGGCGAGATCTGATGGCCGACGAGCTCGGAGTAGACGCGGCACTCGCGCACGCGCCGGGCGATCAGCTGTGCGTACTGGCCACCGAAGTCGAGGACGAGAACCGGCCGCTCCTCCGCAACGGGGAACGGGACGACATTCGACGGCCCCTTTTCCAGCGGTTCAGCGGCGATAGTTCGGTGCCTCTTTCGTGATCGTGACGTCGTGCGGGTGCGACTCGCGCAGCCCCGCGCCGGTGATGCGGATGAACCGCGCGTCCTTCATCTCCGCGGTCGTCGCGGCGCCGCAGTAGCCCATCGCCTGCCGCAGCCCGCCGACGAGCTGGTAGACGATCGGCGCGAGCGGCCCCTTGTAGGCGACGCGGCCCTCGATCCCCTCCGGCACGAGCTTCTCGACGTCCTCGACGTCGCCCTGGAAGTAGCGGTCCTTCGAGAACGAGCGGCCGCGCATCGCGCCGAGCGAGCCCATGCCGCGGTACTCCTTGAAGCGCTCGCCCTGGACGAGGATCACCTCGCCCGGCGCCTCGTCGGTGCCGGCCAGCAGCGAGCCGAGCATGACGGTGTCCGCGCCGGCGGCGATCGCCTTCGCGATGTCGCCCGACGTCGTCATGCCGCCATCGGCGATCACGGGAACGTCCACCGCGGACGCGACGTCGTACACCGCAGTCACCTGCGGCACACCCACGCCTGCAACGACGCGCGTCGTGCAGATCGAACCCGGACCGATGCCCGCCTTGACCGCGTCCGCGCCGGCATCGACGAGCGCGCGCGCCGCCTCGGCCGTCGCGATGTTGCCGGCGATCACCTCGACGGAGACCGCGGACTTGATCTTCGAGACCATCTCGATGACGCCGCGCGAGTGGCCGTGCGCCGTGTCGACGACGAGCACGTCGGCGCCCGCGGCGACCAACGCGTGCGCGCGCTCCTCCGCGTGCGGGCCGACACCGACCGCGGCGCCGACGCGCAGCCGGCCGCGCTCGTCCTTCGTCGCCTGCGGGTACTGAATCTTCTTCTGGATGTCCTTGACCGTGATCAGCCCGCGCAGCCGTCCGTCGGCGTCGACGACGGGCAGCTTCTCGATCTTGTTGCGGTGCAGGATCGCCTCCGCCTCCGCGAGCGTCGTGCCGACGGGTGCCGTGACGAGGTTGCGGGAGGTCATCAGCGCCGACACCGGCTGCTCGACGTCGACTTCAAAACGCAGGTCGCGGTTCGTGAGGATGCCGACGAGGACGTTGTCCCGGTCGGTGATCGGGACGCCGGAAACCTTGTAGTGCGCCATCAGCTCGAGCGCGTCGCGCACGAGCGCGTCGGGCGGCAGCGTCACGGGCTCGACGATCATCCCGGCTTCGGAGCGCTTGACCTTGTCCACCTCCGCGACCTGATCCTCGATCGAGAGGTTGCGGTGGACGATGCCGATGCCGCCCTCGCGGGCGAGCGCGATCGCGAGGCGCCCCTCGGTGACGGTGTCCATCGCCGCCGAGGCGATGGGGATCGCGAGCTCGATCGTCCGCGTCAGGCGCGTGCCGGTCGAGACGTCGTTCGGGAGGACCTGCGACTCGGCCGGCATGAGCAGGACGTCGTCGAAGGTGAGGCCCTCTTTCGCGAACTTCCGGTCCAGCGCCAGGAGCCGATTGAGCTCGTCCTGGCGGAGTTCGACGTCCAAGGTCGCCTCAGGGTACCAAGGCGTCCTGACACCCTCCTAACAGGAGCGGGGCTACCGTGGGAAGCGATGCGTCTCCTGCTCGCCGCGGTGGCCGCGCTGGCGGCAATCCTCGCGCAGCCCGCAGCCGCGAGTCAGAAGCCGCAGACCCTCTGGCTCGTCGCGCACGCGAAGATCGCGGCCTTCGCGCAGGACGGCCAGACGATCGCGTGGTTCGCGGGCGCCTCGAGGTGCAACATCGTCCATCTGCAGTCGCTCCAGTTCGGCGTCGGCTACGACCTGCCGAAGCAGACGGCGCGGAACGTCACCTGCAAGTTCGCGTGGAGCCACGACCAGCCGGTGCAGCTCGCCCTCGCCGGGGTGCGTGCCCTCTGGTCGCTGCCGCAGTCGTCGCCCCTGCCGCTCGACTATCTGCTCGGCGCCGGCGTCTCGCCGAACGACCGCGCCGAACGGCGCCTGCTCGAGGTCGCGCACAACACTCGCGGCGTCGGGCAGTGGCTCGGCGGCATCGCGGGCAGCGGGACGACGCTCGCGTACGCCGTCACGTCCGTCGACTGGGACGACGAGGCCGGCTGCCTCGCCGGCACAGCGCCGTGCACGCTGACGAAGTCGGGCGGCGGCGTCTACATCGTGAAAGGACGGCAGCCCGTGCGCATCCCGGGCACGGGCCCCGCCGTCGCGGTTGCGACGGGCGGCGGCAACGTCGCGTACGTCCCGACGGGGCGGCTGCAGAAGAACGGGCGCCCGCAGCCGAGCGCCGACCTGCCGATCGCCGTCGTCGATCCCGGCAGCGGCCAGCAGATCGCGAGCGTCGTGCCTCAGGGGGTGCCGATCGCGCTCGCGATGTCGGCGCACGTGCTCACGACGCTCGAGCGCACGCCGCTCGGCCTGCGCCTCGCGTGGTACGACGCCACGACCGGCCATGCGCGCGGCTCGATCCCGGTGCCGAAGACGACAACCCCGTGGCTGACCGCGAGCGACCAGCTGATCGTGTTCCGCGTCGGCCTGTCGATCCGCGGCGTCTCGGTGACGACGCACCGGTCGCGCCTGATCACGACGGCGGCGGCGACGCCGGTGGGGCTCTCGCTCGAAGGCGGGCGACTCGCGTGGGCGGAGAACCTCAAGGGGATCTCCCGGGTCCGCGCGGTCTACGTGACCGGCAGAGGCTGAAGCTCTTCCAAGTGGACGAGCGACGCGAGGCGCGCCGCCTCGCGCGGATCGAACCGTCCCGGCCCGAGCTCGAGCACCGACGCGGCCGCGCAGCTGACGGCCTGGCGTAGCGCGACGTCGACCGGAGCGCCGTTGAACCGCGCCGCGAGGAAGCCGCCGAGCAGCACGTCGCCGGCGCCGACGGCAGCAACCGGCTCGACGCGGTCGATCGCGGCGCGGTAGCGCCGCGTCACGCGGTCCTCGCGGAACAGCGCGAAGCACGCGGTCTCCTGCGTGATCAGCACGTTGCGCGCGCCGAGCTCGACGATCGCGTCGAGCGCGACGCGGAAGTCCTCGTCGTCCTGGAACTCCTGGCCGACGAGGCTCTCGGCCTCGCTCTGGTTCGGCGAGACGAGGAACGGCTCGGCGTCGACGCCGCGGCGCAGCGGCTCCCCTTCGGTATCGAGCACGCACTGCACGCCGCGCCGGTTGAGATCGCGGATCGCCTCGGCGTAGAAGTCGTCCGCGACGTCGCGCGGCAGCGTCCCGGAGAAGACGACGTACGTCGCGACGCGCGAGAGGTAGTGGAGCTTGTCGAGCAGCATCTCGAGCTCGTCGGTGCGCACCGCGGGCCCCCACTCGTAGATGAGCGTCAGGCCGCCGGCCGTCGGATCGACAACGGCGGTCGACGTGCGCGACTCATCGCCGATGCGCACGAAGTCGTTCAGCAGCGCCTCGACGGCGAGCGACTCGATGATGCGGTCGCCGGTGCTGCCGCCCGCGAGCCCGGTCGCGACGACGGGCGTGTCGAGCAGCTTCAGTGCGCGCGCGACGTTGATCCCCTTCCCGCCCGCCGAGGTGAGGCCGCCGCTCGCGCGGTGCCGGTGGCCCGGCTGGAAGTTCGGAACGGTGAGCGTGCGGTCGATCGCCGCGTTGAGGGTGACTGTGACGATCAATGGAAAAGCCCGGTCAGATGATGCATGGTCCGCCCTAAGTAGAAGGTAAGCCTGCCGCCGGCGCTGGGCTTCGCGACGCTGCGGTCGGCGACGAGCGGCCGCGAGACCAGCAATTTGCGGCCCCGGAAGATCTCGACCCGGCCGAGCACCTGGCCCTTGCGGACGGGCAGAGAGACGGCCGACGGGGCGACGATCCGCTCGACGAGCGGGTGCCCGCGCCGCACGACCGCGAGCCGCGGCTTCGTCGACACGAGCGCGAGCGGCGCGCGCCCGTACGGCAGGCCCGTCCACGCGTACGTGCGCGCGCGCACCAGCCACGCGGTGCGGTATTGCGCACCGCCCCACGTCAGCAGCTGCTGCAGGTCGTAGTTGCGCGCCGCACGCGTCGGCACGCCGAGCACGACCGCGTAGATCGTGTTGCCGAGATGGCGGACGGCGCCGACCTCGCACCAGCCCGCGTTATCGGTGTGTCCCGTCTTGACGCCGATCATCCCGGGATAGACGCCGAGGAGGTCGTTCCACGTGTGCACTGTGACGCGGCCGTTCTCGATCACGTCGCTCTGCTTGCGCACGATGTCGCGCACGATCGTCGAGTGCATGGCGATGCGCGCAAGCAGTGCGACGTCGCGCGCGCTGGACACGTGCCCGGGCGCATCGAGCCCGTCGGGACGGACGAAATGCGTGTCGCGCAGGCCGAGCTGCTTCGCGCGCTCGTTCATCCAGCCGACGAACGTCGACACGTCGCCGCCCGCAGCCGCGGCCGCGAGCGCGTCGGCGGCGTTGTTCGCGCTCTGGATGAGGGCGCCCTCGAGCAGGTCGTGAACGCTGATCCGCTGCCCGGTGTAGAGCGGGATGCGCGACTCGCCCACCTGCGCTGCGCCGCTCGTCACGGTGACGACGTCGGTCGGCTTCAGGTGCTGCAGCGCGACGAGCACCGTCATCAGCTTCGTGATGCTCGCGATCGCAACGCGTTGGTTCGCGTTGTGCTGCGCGAGCACCTCGCCCGTCGTCCCGTTGACGATGTACCACGCTCGCGCGTCGTAGAGCTTTGGCTGCAGCGACGCGTGTGCGCCCGCCGCGAGGGCAAGCGCTGCAGCGCTACTTGACGCGAAGCTTCTGACCCACCTGGAGCGCATTCGAGCTGACCCCGGGGTTGAGCGCCTGCAGCTGCGCGACCGAGATCCCCTCCTTCGACGCAATCGTGCCGAACGTATCGCCCGTCTGCACGACGTAGAACGTCTTGTGCGGTGGGGTCGTCGGGGTGGTGCTGACGCTGACGACGATCCTCGGCTGCGTGCTCGTTGTCGTTGCGGCCTTCGGCGAGTGGTGGCTGAGCCCGGAGTGCACGAGCAGGACGGCGATCGTCACCGCCGCGAGAAACGCCGCGGGCGCGCCGTAGTGCGCCCAGCCGGGCTGGTCTTTACGCCGCGTGCGCGGCATCCCAGACCTCGCGCGCGAGCTGCTCCGCGGCAGCGGCGGGATCGTCCGCGAAGATCACCGACCGCGAGGCCGAGACGAGCGTCGGCCCGGCGAAGGCGGGCGCACAGTCGACCACGGTCGCACCCTGCGCGCCGACGCCCGGCAGGAGGAACGGCGCGTCCGGCAGCAGCGCGCGCGCCGCCGCGAGCTCCTCGGGGTATGTCGCACCGACGACGGCGCCGACGCCCCAGCGCGCGACGTGCTCGGCGACGAGCTCCCAGACGCGGCGGCCGTCGGCGAGTCGTGCATCCTGCACGTCGCCGCTGCCCGGATTCGACGTCTTGACGAGGACGAAGACGCCGAAGCCGTCGCGGGACGCGTCGACGAACGGCTGCACCGAGTCGCCGCCGAGATAGGGATTGACGGTCGCCGCGTCCGCGTGCGGGCGGACGGCATCGACATACGCCTGCGCGGTCGAGCCGATGTCGCCGCGCTTCACGTCGGCGATCACGAGCAGGCCCGCGGCGCGCGCGTACGCGCACACGTTCTCGAACGCGCGCACGCCTTCCCAGCCGCGCGCCTCGAAGAACGCCGACTGCGGCTTGACGGCGACGGCATGGTCGGCGACCGCGTCGACGATCTCCTTGCAGAACGACTCCGGGTCGCGCACGCGATCCGGGAACGGGTCGAGGCCCACGACCAACTGGCTTCGCTTCCGCTGGACGGACTCGGCGAGCCGGTCGGAGAAGTGCGTCAGCTCTGCTTGACCGCCGACTTGAGCGAGCTACCCGCCGAGAACTTCGGCACGCGTGCGGCCGGGATCTCGACCTTCTCCGTCGGGTTGCGCGGATTGACCCCGGTGCGCGCAGCGCGCTGCTGCGTCGTGAACTTGCCGAAGCCGGTGAAGTTGACCTCGCCGCCGCGCTTGAGCTGGTCGGTGACCGTTTCCAGGAACGCCTCGACGGCCTTGCCCGCATCGCGCGTCGTCAACTGACTCCGACGCGCCACCTCAGCCACGAACTCCTGCTTCGTCATCGACGAGACCCTACCGCAGCAGGTCGCCGGCGCGGAAGAGCGGCCTGAGGCGAACCGCGTGACGCGCGAGCGCGTCCGCGCCGCCTTCCTCGCGATCGACGACGCACACCGCGGTGTGCACAACGAGACCCGCTTCGCGCAGCGCGTCGACGGACTCGAGCAGCGCGCCGCCGGACGTGACGACGTCCTCGACGAGGCAGATGCACTCGCCCTCCTCGAAGACGCCTTCGATGCGCTTCGACGTGCCGTACTCCTTCGCCGCCTTGCGAACGAGCAGGAACGGCAGGCCGGAGGCGAGCGACGCGGACGCCGCGAGCGCGACGGCGCCGAGCTCGGGGCCGGCAAGCCGGGTCGCGTCCGACGCGTGCTCGCGCACGATCGCGGCGATTCGCTCGCCGATCGGTCGCAGCAGCTCGGGCTGCGTCTCGAAGCGGTACTTGTCGAGGTAGTACTTCGAGCGCTTGCCGGAGCGCAGGACGAAGTCGCCCTCGAGGTACGCGGCAGCCTTCAGCTGCTGCCCGAGCTCGTCGCTCATCAGACGCGTGCGGCGCTCAGCGCGTCGTGCGCGGCATCGAGCAGGGGCGACGCCTCCGTGGAGCCGTCCGCGTACGAGACCATCGAGCCGTCGTCGAAGTAGACCTCGACGCGGTCGCGCCGCCTGCCGAACTGCCGGCGCAGGACGACGCTGCCGGCGAGCACGCCGGTCGCGAAGCCGAGCAGCGCCAGCACCCTACGCTTCATCGGCCTTCTTCCTCGGCTTCCGCTTCGGCTTTTCCGCAGGAGCGCTGTCGCGGAGACAGGACTTGAGGTCGTAGAAGACGAGGCCGACGGTCGGGTTGGCGACGGTCGTCGCCGCGATCCGCCGCTCGCCGTCGCGGACGACGAAGACGCAGCCTTCGGCGAGCGCCGCCTCGACCTGCGTGACCGCGACGTCCTCGCTCCGCACCGACTCGGCGCGCTCGAGGAGGCGTGAGGCGGCCTCGGCGAGGCGCTGAGCCTTGTCGCCGTCGGCGAGCGTCGAGCCCTCGACGGAGCCGCCGGCGTCGAAGAGCACCGCCGCCTCGATCTGCGAGGAGATCTCGGTCAGGTCGGCCAGTGCCTGCGCAGCGTCCACGTTCGCAGGCTAACAGCCTGCGAAACTGCGGTCTGTGGTTCGGAAGCGCCAGCTGGCGACGAAGTTCTTCGGCGATCGCGGCCCGCACCTGGCGGCGATGGTCGCCTACTTCGCGCTGCTCTCCTTCGTGCCGCTCACCTTCCTCGCGCTCGCGCTCCTCGGCCTCGCGCACCGCGCCGACGCATCGGACTTCCTCGTCAAGGAGCTCTCGCACGCGTTCCCCGGCACGTCGCTCGGAAGCATCCTCAAGCTCGTCCACGAGGTGCAGGACAACGCCGCAACCCTCGGCATCATCGGCGGCGTCGCACTGCTCTGGTCGTCGCTGTCGTTGTTCAGCGCGCTCGAGTCCGCGTTCAACATCGTCTACGGATTGCCGAACCGCTCGTTCCTGCGCGGGAAGGCGCTCGCCGCGACGTTGATGATCGCGACGATCACGCTGCTGTTCGTGTCGCTGCTCGTCGGCTCGCTCGGCGTCGAGGTGCTGAAGCGCTACGCGCCCGGCTTCGTCGCGAACGCCGTCGTCGCGTACATCGTCTCGATCGCCGTCTCGCTGCTCGGCGTCTTCCTCTTCCTGTTCGCGGTCTACTGGCTGCTGCCGACCGCCGACGTCAGCCGGCACGACGCGATCCCGGGCGCGCTGCTCGCGGCGTTCCTGCTCGAGGCGTCGTTCCAGGTGCTGCCCGTGTTCGTCCGGCTCGCGGGGATCAACCCGACGCTGCGCGTGCTCGGCGGGCCGGCGATCCTATTGCTCTGGTTCTACGTGATGGCGAACGTGACCGTGTTCGGCGCCGAGCTCAACTGGTGGCGGGCAGAGCGGCGAGCAGGGCACGTGCCGATCGTGCCCGATGCGAGTGTTGCTGCTTCCATGAATCCCCTAGCTCCGCCACCGTCTGCGTCTCCCCCTGCGGAATGAAGATCGGGTCGTAGCCGAAGCCTTCGCTGCCGCGCGGCGCGTCGGCGATCGTCCCGTCGAGGATGCCGGTGCCGCGGACGATGTCGCCGTCCGGCGCGATCGCCACGAGCTGGCTGATGTACATCGCGCGTCGGTCTTCGACGCCCTCCAGCTCGCCGAGCAGCTTCTCGATCGCCGGCGCACCTTCCGGTGCGTAGCGCGCCGAGTGCAGGCCCGGCCGGCCGCCGAGCGCGGCGACCTCGATGCCCGAGTCCTCGCCGATCGTCCAGCCGCCGACTCGTTCGTGGCCGAACGCCGCCTTCAACAGCGCGTTCTCGTAGTACGTCGTCCCGGTCTCCTCGGGATAGTCGTCTGCGTCGAGCGGTTCGATCTGCCAGCCGGGAAGCAGCACCTCGAGCTCGCGCGCCTTGTGCGCGTTGCGCGAGGCGAGTGTCATTCGCTCCATCGGACCTCGAGGACGCCGTCGAGATCGGCGACCGCGGCGACGACGTGCGGCGAGCCGGCTGCCTTGCCGTGCAGCGCGACGTCGATCGCGATCTCGCGGCGATCGCCTTCCTGCGAGACGTCGAGCGAGACGACGCGGCCGAACCGTTCGACCGCTTCGATCACGGGCGCCGGGCTGCCGCCGGCGGCGACCTCGACGAGCAGTCGCTCGGTCTCGGAGCGGAAGCGGCGCGTCAGGTGGTACGCGACGATGCGCAGCGGGCCCAGCGTCAGCAGCGCGCCGCCGGTGGCGATGATCGCGGCGTCGTAGTAGCCGGCGCCGGACGCCATGCCGATCGCGGCGACGAGCCAGAGCGTCGCGGCCGTCGTCAGGCCGCGCACCGAGAGGCCCTGGCGGATGATCGCGCCGGCGCCGAGGAAGCCGATGCCGCTGACGATCTGCGCCGCGATGCGGGTCGGGTCGACGTGCGGGCCGACGAACGCGTACGCGCTGACGAGCGTGAAGAGCGCGGAGCCGACGCAGACGACGAGGTGCGTGCGCAGGCCCGCCCCGCGCTCGCGCAGCTCGCGCTCGAGGCCGATCGCGCCGCCGAGCGCCGCTGCAACCGAGAGGCGCAGCAGGACGTGCGGCCAGCCGAGGCTAGCCGAGGTCGCGATTAACTGCATCGGCCTGTTTCTCGCCGATCAAGCGGCACCCGCGTTCGGCGAGGTCGAGCAGCTCGCCGAGCAGCTCGCGCGTGAACGGATCCTTCTCCGCCGTCGCCTGCACCTCGATCAGCCGTCCGTCGCCCGTCATCACGACGTTCATGTCCGTGTCCGCGTTCGAGTCTTCGGAGTAGTCGAGGTCGAGCAGCGGCGTGCCGTCGACGACGCCGACCGAGACCGCCGCGACCGAGTCCGCGAACGCCTTCGACAGGCCGAAGCGGTCGAGCGCGCGCTTGCCCGCGACGTACGCGCCGCAGATCGACGCGCAGCGCGTGCCGCCGTCCGCCTGCAGCACGTCGCAGTCGAGCCACAGCGTCCGTTCGCCGAGAGCCTTGAAGTCGACGACCGCGCGCAGCGCGCGACCGATCAGCCGCTGGATCTCGATCGTGCGCCCCTGCTGCTTGCCACGCGATGCCTCGCGGTCGACGCGGTCGCCGGTCGACGCCGGCAGCAGCGAGTACTCCGCCGTCATCCAGCCGCGTCCCTGGTTGCGCAGCCACCGGGGCACCTCCTCCTGCACCATCGCCGTGCAGAGGACGACCGTCTTGCCCTGCGTGATCAGCGCCGAGCCGTGCGGGTTCTCGAGGTAGTCCGGCTCGATCGTCAACGGCCGCAGTGCGTCGGCCCGGCGTCCGTCATTTCTCATACCGCGCTCAGCTCCGCGAGCGTCACGTGCTCGACGTCGCCGATCGGCAGCTGCAGGAATCTCCGGCCCATCTCGCGGAATGCTGACGGATCGCCGGTCGTCAGGAAGCGGTAGACACCTTCGCGCCGGTTGTCGTTCTCGATCCCCTTGCGCGCGAGGGTCTCGGCCACCTCGCGCGCCGTCTCCTCCGCGGAGAAGACGAGCGTGACGTCGCGGCCGAACACGCGCTGCAGAATCGGGCGGATGAGCGGGTAGTGCGTGCAGCCGAGGATCACCGTGTCGACGCCCGCCTCCTTCAACGGCGCCGCGTATTCGCGCACCGCCTCCTCCGTCTCCGGCCCGTACGGGTCGTCGCTCTCGATCAGCGGCACCAGTCTCGGGCACGCAATCGACTGGAAGGCGACTCCCGCGTCGAGCGCGTGCACGAGCGACGCATAGCGGCCGGACTCCACCGTGCCCTGCGTCGCGAGCAGCCCGACGCGGCGGTTGCGCGTCGCCTGCACGGCCGCGTGCGCCTCCGGCGTGATCACGCCGAGCACGGGAACCGTCAGCTCCTCCTGGAGCTGCGGCAGCGCGGCCGAGGTCGCGGTGTTGCACGCGACGACGATCAGCTTCACGTCCTGGCGCTCGAGGAAGGCGCCGATCTCGCGCGAGAAGTCGCGCACCTCGTCGAGCGGACGCGGCCCGTACGGAAGCCGCGCGTGGTCGCCGAGATAGACGAAGTCCTCGTGCGGCAGCGTCACGAGGCACTCGTGGAGGACGGTGAGTCCGCCGACCCCCGAGTCGAAGACGCCGACGGGACGCGGGTCCATTGCGAGGAGGCTACCCTGGCGGCGTGCTTCGGAGGGCATTGGTCGTGGCAGCGCTTGCGCTGGTGTGGACCGCGTCGGCGAACGCGGCGACGCCGCAGCAGCTGACCGTCCCGATGGCGGACGGCGCCAGCCTCGCCTGCTCGCTGACGATGCCCGACGGTGTTGTTCCAACCGCCGGAGTGATGCTGTTTCACGGACTGGGCGGCAAGCACCAGGACATGGAACCGCTCGCGACGCAGTACTTCGCGCCGGCCGGGTACGCGGTGCTCGCGTGCGACGCGCGCGGCCACGGCGCAACGCCGGTGTGCTGCTGGGCGCTCGCCGCGCCGCCCGCGGTCGCCGACGTGCAGTCGGAGTTCAACTGGTTCGCGCAGCGGATCGGCACGAGCAACATCGGCGGCCTCGGGATCTCCCTCGGCGGCGGCATGCTCTGGGACTCCGCGACCTCCGGCGTGCCGTTCAAGGCGATCGTGCCGGTGATCACGTGGACGAACCTGCAGACCGCGCTCGCGCCGCAGGCCTTCGCGAAGCTCGGCCTCATCCTCTATCTGTCGGGGCTCGTGCCGCAGGCGATGTGGAGCCCGATCCTCACCGCCGCGTCGGCCGCGCTCGTCGCCGGCAACACGACCGGCCCGAACGGCGTCGACTGGAACCAGAACCAGTCGATCCAGAAGCTGAGCGGCTTCTCGACGCCGACGCTGATGATCCAGGGCCGGCACGACTTCCTCTTCGACATCGACCAGGTGCTCGCGACGTACAAGCTGCTCGCCGGCCCGAAGCGGATCTACCTCGGCAACTTCGGTCATGCGCCCGACTCGTCGACCTCGACCGACCAAGCGTACTTCTGGCCGCTCGCCGTCAAGTGGTTCGACCGCTATCTGAAGGGCACGCAGAACGGCGTCGACAAGGTGCACATCGAGCTCGGCCACGATCCGTACGACGGCAAGGCGACCGCGTACGCCGCGCCGCCCGCGACGAAGACCGTCTCGGTGAACCTGCCCGGCTCGACGGTGATCCGCGGCAGCGCCGGCAAGGTCGTGCGCAGCGTGCGCGTGACCGGCGGCCCGCACGAGACGTTCGGAGACACGACCGTGACGGTGAAGTACAGCGGCGCACAGCAGTGGGACCGCCTCGTCGCCGTGCTCTGCATCCAGGGCAGCGGCACGCCGATCAGCGTCGGCGGCGTGAAGATCAGCGGCGTGTCCGGCACGGCCACGATCAAGTTGATGAACGAGTCGGTGCTGATCCCGGCCGGCAAGAAGCTCGTGCTGTACGTCGGCCCGACGTCGACGATCCAGGATCCGGGTGACGCCGTCTACCTCGCGTCGGTGCCGACGAGCGCGCAGGTGACGATCGGCAAGGAGACGCTGAAGCTGTCCGTGCTGAAGAAGGCTGTCTCGCACGTCGCCGTCAAGCGCCGCCTCGCGTCGGTGCACGCAACGCCCGGGATCACGAAGACACAGATCGTCCTCGGCGCGACCGGCCCGTTGAGCGGCGCGGAGGCCGCGTACGAGCCGGTGCTGACCGGCGCGAAGGCGTACTTCGACTACGTCAACGCGCACGGCGGCGTCTTCGGGCGGAAGATCGTCTACAAGATCGAGGACGACCAGTACGACCCGGCGCAGACCGTGCCGCTGACGCAGAAGCTCGTCGAGTCGGAAGGCGTGTTCGCGATCTTCAACTCGATCGGCACCGAGCACGCGCTCGCTGTGCGCGACTACCTGAACAAGAAGAAGATCCCGCAGCTGTTCGTCGGCAGCGGCGCGACGGCGATCGCGAACGAGCACAAGAAGTACCCGTGGACGGTGCCGCTGCTCCCGAGCTTCGTCGGCGAAGGCCAGATCGACGGCCAGCTGATCGCGAAGCAGCACCCGAACGCGAAGATCGCCGTCCTCTACGAGGGGGACGAGTATGGGAACGAGCTGCTTGCCGGCCTGAAGAAGGGTCTCGGCAAGCGCGCGGGCCAGATCGTCTCCGCCGTGTCGTACGCGCTGCTCGACTCGGACGTGCTGCCGCAGGTGCAGCAGCTGAAGGCGTCGGGCGCCGACACGTTCGTCATCTTCGCGCTGCCGAAGCAGGCGCTGCAGGCGTTCATCGGCGCGGACAAGCTCGGCTGGAAGCCGTTCGAGTACGTCACGTCGGTGTCGATCGACCCGGCCGTGATGCAGATCGTGCATCTGAACGCGAGCAAGAGCGCGGGCGTCGGTGCGCAGTCCAGCGCGTTCCTGCACGACCCGACGAACCCGACCCAGAAGTCGTCGCCGGGCGTGAAGCTCTACCTCCAGATCATGGCGAAGTACCTGAAGAACGAGGACCCGAAGGCCGTCGCCCACATCTACGGGATGATGGCCGCGTACGCGATGGTCGACGCCCTCAAGCACGCCGGGAAGAACCCGACCCGCGCGAGCCTGCTCCGGGCGGCGACCCACCTGAACGAGGTGAATCCGTTCCTCCTCCCCGGTCTGAAGCTGACCACCTCGCCGACCAACTACTTCCCGCTCCGGCACACGTATCGGGTCGTGTACCTGCACGGCTACTGGAACGTCCTCGGCCGGCCCGTCGCCGTCCCGTAGCTCCGTAGTTCGGAATTTCTGCGGCGCGGGAACGTAGAGTCCCGCCGACAGTCTCTGGACGAAAGGAAGACAAGAAGATGAAGAAGGTGCTCGCCGTCGCGACCGTCCTCGGGAGCCTCTGGCTCGCGCAGGGCGCGCTCGCGGCACCGAACAGCGCCTCGATCGCCGTCTCGTACGACCCGCCGAAGCTGGGGAGCGCGTCGACGACGCTCATCCACGTGAACGTGGCGACGACGACGGACGCGGTCGCGGCCATCAACATCTATACGGGCACGAACGTCGTCAACCTCGGCGGCGCGCCGGGGACGACGATCGGTTCCGTCGACGCCGTCGTCGTGGCACACGACCAGGGCGGCATCACGCTGCCGGCGTCGGGCACCGTCGTCACCGACGACCCGTCGAAGCACACGACCGACGCGTGCTCACCGGGCAACAACCAGGCCGTGTGGATCATGAACGTCTCGGTCGGCGGACAGACGCTGCCGATCCCGATCTACGTCAACAAGACGACCGGCGCCGCGCAGGCGCTCGGCGCGTACAACATGAAGATCTGCCTGCCGCCGTGGGACACCCCTGCCGGGTCGCCCGGCCGCGCGGCGTTCGGCGCGCAGCTGACCGATGCACGGCTGCTCCTGAACAAGATCTTCACCGCACCGACCGAGGCCGGCACGAGCGTCTGGGAGATGCTCGTGACGACGTACCTGCCGGGCCAGGGGACGCCGAGCCCCGCCTCGACGTTCGAGGCGCGCGCGTTCGTCCCGCTGCCCGTCGTGCTGACGATCAAGGTCAGCTACGTCGCGAAGACGAACACGTGGAAGCTCAGCGGCACGCTGACCGAAGGCGGGAAGCCCGTTCCGCGCTGGACGATCCGGATCGGGCGCGGCCCGAACGGGAAGTCGTTCCCCTCGCAGGCGGTGACGAAGACGAGCCTCGCCGGCAAGTGGCAGACCGCCGGGCATCTGAAGCCGAAGAAGACGACGTACTTCGTCGCGAAGGCGTCGGCGCTCGAGCGGGACTACACGCAGGCGGGTTGTCAGAACCCCACGACGTCGGCCGCACCGGCCGGCTGCGCGAAGGCGACGCTGCCGCCGTGGACGGTGTCGAGCGTCATCGTTCGCATCAAGCGGTAGTCGCAGTTCAGGTCAGGCCCTGCGCTCTAACGTGCAGGGCCTGACCACCATCCGCATCGGCACGTGCTCGTGGGCCGACGAGGCTCTTTCGAAGCACTTCTATCCACCGAAGCTCCCGGCGAAGGAGCGGCTCGCGTACTACAGCGAGTACTTCGACACGGTCGAGGTCGACTCGACGTACTACCGGCTGCCGAGCGAGTCGATGGTGCAGGGCTGGGCCGACCGAACGCCGGACGGCTTCACGATGCACGTCAAGGCGTTCGGGCTGATGACGCGCCATCCGGTGAAGCTCGAGGTGCTGCCCGAGGACCTGCGCGACGCGATGCCCGTGGACGAGCGCGGCCGCGTCGACCGGCCGCCGCGCGAGCTGCGCGGCGAGGTGTTCCGCCGTTTCCTCGAGGCGTTGGAGCCGCTGCGTTCCGCGGGGAAGCTCGGCGGCGTGCTGTTCCAGCTCCCGTCGTACGTCGTGTTCAAGGAGCACTCGTTCGACTATCTCGAATGGGCGCGCGAGCAGCTCGGCGACGACACGATGCTCGTCGAGTTCCGCCACCGCTCGTGGCTCGAGGAGGAGAACGTCGCCGAGACGCTGTCGTTCCTCGAGCGGATCGGCGCCGCGTACGTCACGGTCGACGCGCCGAAGTCGGACACCGCGAAGAACCTGATCCCGACGGTGCCGGCAGTGACCAACGGCGTCGCGTACGTCCGCTTCCACGGCCGCAACCTCGGCACGTGGAACAAGCGCGGCGGCTCGGCGGCGGAGCGGTTCGACTACCTGTACTCGGACGCGGAGCTCGCGGAGTGGGTGCCGACGCTGCGCGAGCTCGCGGGCGAGGCGAAGGAGGCGTACGCGTTCTTCAACAACAACTCGTCGTCGGCCGACCCGGAGAACCCGCTCGGCCGGATCTCGCAGGCCGCGGACGGCGCCTTCCGCCTGCGTAAGCTGCTCGACGTGAACACGCTGTGAGGATCCTCTCGGTCGTGCACTCGCCGGAGGCGCGGACGGAGCTGTTCGCGCGGCCGGGCCACACGCTGGAGGAATGGTCGTTCAGCGGCGGCGGCGCGCCGCCCGCGTCGTACGACGCGTACATGGTCTTCGGCGGTGCGATGCATCCCGACCAGGAGCTCGAGCACCCGTGGCTCGTCTCCGAGGTCGACTGGCTGCGCGAGCTCGTCGAGAGCGGCGCGCCGGTGCTCGGCGTCTGCCTCGGCGCGCAGCTGATCGCGCGGGCGCTCGGCGCGTGGAGCGGGCGGCTCGCCGGCGGGCCGGAGATCGGCTGGCACGAGGTCGAGCGCATCGCGGACGATCCCGTGCTCGGCGTGCTGCCGCACCGGTTCGAGGCGTTCGAGTGGCACCACTACAGGTACGACGTGCCGCCGGGCGCGGTCGAGCTCGCGCGCAACGAGCGCTGTAACCAGGCGTACCGCGTGGGCGACGCGTGCTGGGCCGTGCAGTTCCATCCCGAGGTGACGCACGCGCAGGTGCTTGGCTGGATCGACGACCCCGACGATCCGGCGCCCGACCCGGACGCGCTGCGCGCGGAGACTGCGACGAAGATCGCTCGCTGGAACGAGCTCGGCGTCGCGCTCTGCGACGCGTTCGTCGCCGCCGCCGAGCGCGTGCTCGCGCGTGCCGCTTGAAGCCTTACTCCTAGCGCTCGCCGCGGCGTTCCTGCACGCCGGCTGGAACGTCTTGCTGCGCGGCTCCGAGGACGTCGCGGCGCGCACGGTCGTCGTGCTGTGCCTGTCCGTGTTGTTGTTCGCGCCGGTCGCCGCGTTCACGTGGTCCGTGCACGCGCGCGCGTTGCCGTACGTCGCCGCGTCGGCGGTGCTCGAGGCCGCGTACTTCGTCCTGCTGACGGCGGCGTATCGGCGGCGCGAGCTGTCGGTCGTCTACCCGATCGCGCGCGGCTCGGCGCCGGTATTCGTGCTGCTCGGGACGGCGGTCGTCCTGTCGCGCGCGGTCTCGGGCGCGCAGGTCGCGGGAGTGCTGCTCGTCGCGTGCGGCGTGCTGCTCGTGCGCGGCGTGCGGCGCGGCGTCGAGGGCGTCGGCATCGGGCTGGCGATCGGCGTGCTGATCGCGTCGTACACGCTCGTCGACAAGGAAGGCCTGCATCACGCGTCGCCGATCCCGTACCTCGAGCTCGTGCTGCTGCCGATCGCGCTTGTCGCCCTGCCGGTGTACGTGTGGCGGTGGGGCTTCCATCCCGTCGCGGCGCAGTTCACGTGGTCGACGCTCGGCGCGGCGATCGGGTCGTTCGGCGCGTACGTGCTGTTCCTGTTCGCGCTGCGGCTGACTGCGGCTCCGGGTGTGGCGGCGGTGCGCGAGACGAGCGTCGTCATCGCGGCGCTGCTCGCCGCGGCCTTCCTGCGTGAGCGCGTGACCTGGTGGCGGCTGCTCGGCGCGGTCGCGGTCGCAGGCGGCGTCGCTATCCTCGCCTCGGCATGATCACAGGCTTCCTGATCTGCGCCGTGCTCGGCCACAAATGGCACGTCGACGAGTCGGAGACGGACACCGAGATCGTGCTCTGCTGCGACCGCTGCGGGCGGAAGACGCTCGCGCCGTCCGGCTCCGCCTACGGCAACCGCGTCGCCGCGAAGGCCAAGCGCGACAGCCTGTTCGGGCCCAGCACGCGCCGCTAACGCGACGCGCGCGCGATCGCGGCGTCGATCGCCGCGAGCGGGTCGCGCACGACAGGCCCGTGGCCCACGAGCAGCGCGGTCGGCTCGAGCGCACGCAGCGCGCGCGCCGACTCGACGTTCCGCGCCTTGTCCCACGTCGCGCTCGTCGCGAGCGGGAAGCGCCAGTAGTACTTGCTGGTCGTCTCGACGCGGCCGAACGTCGTGAACACGTCGCCCGCGATGAGCGTCCTGTCGCGCGTGTCGAGGAACGACACGTGTCCGGGCGTATGACCCGGCGTCGCGACCACTTCGAGAGAGCCGACGCGGTCGCCTTCGTGCAGCAGCGTGTCCGGCTTCGTCTCGAGCTTCGGCCAGCTGCCGGACGTCTTCTCGCGCTCGCCCGCATGGATCTGCGCGTCGATCCCCGGCATCAGCACCTCCACGTCCGGCAGCCGACGCTTCAGCTCGTCGAGCGAGCCGACGTGGTCGCCGTGCCCGTGCGTGAGCGCGATCCGCCGGATCGTCCCCGGCGCCGCCGCGATCAGCTGCTCCGCCGCGTTCATCGTCGTGTCGACGAGCGTGACGCCGTCGTCCTCCTGCACGAAGTAGGCGTTGACGAAGCGAAAGCGCGTGAACGGCGTGACGTTCATCGCTCGAGCGGCAGCTCGGGATGGCGCGACCACTCGTGCCACGACCCCGCATAGTTGCGCGCGTCGTAGCCGGCCGAGCGCAGCGCGAGCGTCGCGATCGCCGACCGCGAGCCGGAGTGGCAGTACGCGACGATCTCCTGCGCGTCGCCGACGAGCGCGCGGATCTCCTCCGCCGGCTTCGGCATCCCGTCGGCGCCGAAGAGCTCGTCCACCTGCAGCCGCCGCGCGCCCGGGATGTGGCCCTGCCGCGGATCGCACGCGTTGCCGGACTTGCCCGTGTACTCCTCGACGCGCCGCACGTCGAGCACGAGCAGCGATGGATCGTCGAGCCGCGCGGCGAGCTCCTGCCGCGTCGGGAACGCCTTCGCGTTCGGCTGCAGCGACGCCTCGCGCACCGGCTCGAGCTCGACGGGCCCGGTCGCAAGCTCACCCGGCCAGCCGGCGATGCCGCCGAGCAGGATGGCGACGCGCGGATGACCCGCCAGCTCCGCCATCTGCGCGGCCGGCATCGCACCAACGCCGTCGCCGCGGTCGACGAGCACGAGCGTCTCCTCGCCCGTGATCCCGTGCCGGCGGAGCCGCAGCGCGACTTCCTTCGCGACCTCGAGCACCGACGACTCGTCGGCGCCGGGCGGCGGCGAGCCGAGCACGAGCGGACGCGAGCCGGGGATATGACCGCGCATGTGCGCGTTCGGGCCGCGCACGTCGCCGACGACGACCTCGTCGAGATGCTCGCGCAGCCAGTCGGCGTCGACGACGCGCGGCTGATCAGAGTGCTGCAACCGTCTCCACCTCCCGCGCGATCGCCGGCCGCGCTTCCAGCCGACCCACCCACTCGCGGAGCGCCGGGAATGGCTCGAGAGACACGCCGAGCATGTCGCGCGCGCGCAGCACCCACGGAACGTACGCGATGTCCGCGAGCCCGTACTCCGCGCCGGTCAGCCACGGCTGCCGCGACAGCGCGTCGTCGAGCTTCACCAGCTGCTCGTCGAACTTCTCCGCAGCGCCCTCTTCCTCGCGGCGAAGCGCGTAGTACGGCCGCGTGAAGTCGTCGTGCCGGAAGATCCACACGCGCGCGAGCGCGCGGTCGGCGGGATCCGGCGGCAGCAGCGCGGGCTCGGGATACCGCTCCTCGAGGTACTCGAGGATGACGGACGACTCCGGCAGGATCCACGCGTCCTCCTCGATCACCGGCACACGGCCCGTCGGGTTCTTCTCGTACAGCCACTGCGGCCGGTCGCCCAGGTCGATCTCCAGCACTTCGTACTCGAGCCCCTTCTCGGCGAGCGCGATCCGCGCCCGCGCGCAGTAGGGACACCGAGGAGCGTCGTACAACGTCAGCATCACTCCACCTCCACCCCGAATACATCGGCTATCTGTCGGTACAGGTCTTCGGCCGGCGGCAGCTCCGCCGGCGACGCGGCGGTGCGCGCGACCGCGCGCACGCGAGCGGGATCGGCGTTCGTCAGCCGCGCGACGACGGTCGGGTTCGCGCCGAGCGCGATCACGTCCCCCGGCGGCAGCTCGCCGTGGAACTCCGGCACCGACGCGTACTCGTCGACCATCGAGCCGCGGTCGAAGAGCACGTACCGGACGACGGCGCCGTCCTCGACGCTCAATGCGACCGCGACGCCGCTCGTGAACGAGAGCTCCCGCGCGAGGTTGCGAAGCTTGTCGGGCGCGGCGTCGACGCGCACCCAGCCGCTGCCGAGCGTGACGTTCGCGTCGGCGTGCAGCACCTTGGCCGCGTTGCGCCGCACCGCGTCGACGTCGTCGGTCTGCACGTGCACCGCCCCATACGTCGGCCCGTCCGCGGGCTGCGCGCGTACCTCGAGCGCGAGCGTGCGCTCGACCGTGTGGAAGCCGAGCCGCTCGTACAGCCGCCGCGCGCCTGCGTTCGACTCGAGCACCTCGAGCTCGAGCACGCCGTCGGGGGCGACGTGTTCCACGGCGGCCCGAATCAACTCCGTACCGACGCCGCGACCCCGCGCCTCCGGCCGCACGTAGATCACATCGATGTACCAGGCGCGCGAGCCCTGCTTCGAGAGCGCGAGCGCGCCGTCGTCGTCCGCGAGCAGCACGACGTCCGGGCTGAAGTCGTCTTCGTCGTCGTCGCGCCACGGCGCGTCCGGCACCTCGGCGTTGAACGCGTGCCAGAGCTCCTGCACGAGGGTCGCGTCGGCGTCGGTGGCGGTCCGGATCACGGAGTTCGTTGGGCGAGCAGCAGGTAGTGGGCGGCGAGATTCTCGAACGGATGGAAGCGCTCGCGCGCTTCCCGGACATCGAGGCCACGATAGAGATCGGCCACCGCCTTGCGGAGCGCCAAGTCTCCCCACGGCCACGCGTTCGGGCGCGCGAGGTGGCGGGCGAGGAACCACTCGGCCGTCCACTCGCCGAGCCCGCGCAGCGCGACGATGCGTGCGCGCACCTGGTCGTCCGACAGGTCACGCAGCGCGTCGAGATCGAGGTCGCTGCGCGCGAGCCCGAGCACGTACTCCTCCTTCCGCCGCGAAAAACCGAGCGCGAGCAGCTCGCCGTCGCGTGCGGCGGCGATCGCCTCGCGCGTCGGGAACGCCCACGCGACGTCATGCCGCACGCCGAACCGCTCGATCAGCCGGTTGCGGATCGCGGTCGCGCTGAAGAGCGACACCTGCTGCGCCGTGATCGAACCGACGAGCATCTCGAACGGCTCCGGCATCAGCGGCGGCCGGAAGCCGCGCAGCCGCACCACCACGTCACGCAGTACCTCGTCGCCGCGCGCCCATTCGTAGAACGGCTCGAGCTCGAACGGGAAGCCGAGCAGATGCCGCACGTCCGCCTCGGGCTCGACGTCGACACCGTCCGGCGCCGCCTCGATCCGCACCTCGCGCCCGCCGACGACGCGGTGCAGCCCGCCCTCGTGCCACACCGTCGCGAGGTCGACCCCGAACACGCGAAAGCGCTCCGTCGAGAGCGCGAAGTCGTATGGCCCGGGCACGGCGAGGATCGCCATGCCCGGACCGATATCAGGCGACTACGGGTTCGTGCTGCCGGCGAGGTTGCCGGCGGCGTTGTCGAGCCCGGACTCGCTGCCGGACGTGCTGCTCGAGCTCGGGGCGGAACCGCTGCCGAGCTTCGAGATGATGTCCTGCAGCTTCTGGTCGAGCTTCGTCAGGACGTCGCAGCGCTTGTCCGTGCTCGCAGTCGAGGAGCAGTTCTTCGCGATGCGGTCCTGCACGTTCTGGTCGAGCTTCGTCAGGCGGTCGGTGACGTTCTGCGTGAACTTCGCGCACCGGTCGCTGTCCTGCTTGTGGCAGGCGATCTGGTAGCGCAGCTGCACGAGCTGCAGGCGGATCCGCAGCATCTCGAGCTGGATGCGGGCGAACGGATGACCCTGCTGGCCGGCCTGCTGGCCGGCTGCCGGGGCGGCCGGGGCCGTTGCCGGCGGAGTGACGCTGGGCGGAGCGGAGGGCGCCCCGTCGTCCGCGAACGCAACCGGGACGGCTGCGAGTGCGAGGACGATCAGGGCGAGAGGGGCGAACCGCTTCATGGATGAGCCTCCATGGGAGAGGGGGTCGATGACGAACCGGACTCTGAGCCGGTTGCGTAAGCCGACAACACTCCGCGCGTAAATCGAACGTAAAGCTATTCAGGTCCGGCGTGCTCGACCGCGTCGCCGAGCCGGAAGACGCGCATGTCTCCGTCGACGATCGCGGCGAGCTTGCCGGAGTCGTACTCCGCGACGTCCGGGCTCGCGTTCGTGGAGACGATCAGCATCCGCGCCGTCTCCTCCCCGTCGTTGCGGATCTGGTGGCCGCCCTCCGGCCCATGCGGGAACGAGACGACGTCGCCCTCCCGCAGCGCATGGTCGCCGTCGTGCATCCGCACCGTCGGCGACCCCAGGAGAACGGAGCCGACGTCGCAGACGAGATGTGCCGACGCCTCCCCAGGCCGCCGAAGGCGGCGGTCTTCAGGCCGGGCGACGGCGGCTCTGCCGACGTCGCTTCCAGCCTTGAGCCGGAACCTCGTCCCAGACGTTCGACGGCATCAGAGGTGCGAGGTCAGCCCGGCGTCGGAGAACTCGCCGCTCTCGTACCACGAGTAGGCGTACTTGCCGTCGTCGAGTCCCTTCGCGAACGCGGACAGCTTCAGCGGATTGAACGTGTCGCACATCACCGCGAGCTCGTGCGTCTCGTGGATGCCGATCGACTTCTCCGCGAGCCCGGGCTGCGGCCCATGCGGGAGGCCCGACGGATGCAGCGTGATCGAGCCGACGTCGACGCCTTTGCGCGAGCCGAAGTTGCCGGAGACGTAATAGATCATCTCCTCCGACTGCAGGTTCGAGTGGTGGTACGGGATCGGCACCGCCAGCGGGTCGAAGTCGAGCTTGCGCGGACAGAACGAGCAGATGACGAAGTTCTGGCCGGCGAACGTCTGGTGCGACGGCGGCGGCTGGTGGATGCGCCCGGTGATCGGCTCGAAGTCGTGGATCGAGAACGTCCACGGATAGAGGTAGCCGTCCCAGCCGACGACGTCGAACGGGTGGTAGTCGAGCACGTACGTTTGGTAGCCGCCGCGCACGCGCACCTTCACCGGGAACTCGCCCTTCTCGCGATAGGTCTTCAGCTCCGTCGGTGGATGGATGTCGCGGTGGTAGTACGGCGCGCCTTCGAGGATCTGCCCGTACTGGTTGCGGTAGCGCCGCGGGATCTCGATCAGCCCCGGCGTCTCGAACACGAGGTAGCGCTGCGCGCCTTCCGGCAGGAAGCGGTACGTCGTTCCGCGCGGGATGACGATGTAGTCGCCGTCCTTGTAGGGAACGTCGCCGAAGATCGTCTCGAGGACGCCGCTGCCCTCGTGCACGAAGATCACCTCGTCGCCCTCGCCGTTGCGGAAGAAGTAGTCCATCGACTCCTTCGGCGCGCAGAGCGAGATCTCGACGTCGTTGTTCCACATCAGCAGCTTGCGGCCGGTGATCTCGTCGCCGCCCGCACCGACGTCCTTCGTGTTGAAGAGCCGGTGCGCGTGCTGGTCGGGCACCCACTCCTTGCGCTCGATCTCCTGGAAGCCGCCGAGCTTCATCACGCGGCACGGCGACTGCAGGTGGTACAGGATCGACTCGTTGCCGGTGAAGCCTTCGAGCCCCATCACCTCTTCGGTGAGGAGCGTTCCGTTCTCGCGGAACTGGATGTGGCGCTTGCGCGGGACGTCGCCGAGACGTTGGTAGAACGGCACGGCGAAAGCCTAACCGAGCGCCAGATCGGCGAGCCGGCGCCCGATCGCGGGCGCGAACTTGAAGCCGTGGCCGGAGCACGGCGAGCCGATGACGACCCGTCCGCGCCGCTCGAGGACGAACGACTCGTCGGTCGTCGACGTGTAGATGCACGACTGCGCGGCGACGGGCGTCGGGTCGACGTCGACGAAGCGGGCGCCCGTCCATTCGGCGATGCGCGCGACGAGCTCCTCGTCCGGCCCCTCCTCGAGATCGGGGTCGGTCTCGTGCCCGTGGAAGTGCGCGCCGACCTTCAGCCCGTGCTCGGGATCGTGCAGGGCGTACATCGCGTGCCCGCGGTTGACGTTCAGCTCGACGACGGACGGCAGCGGCGGGCCGTCGTATGCGAAGAACGCGACGGTCTCGCGCGTCGGGCGCACCGGCACGTCGGGGAAGAAGGTGCGGATCCATGCGCCGACCGTCAGCACGACGACATCTGCGTCGAGCTCGTCGGGCGACTCGACGTGCACACCGGGCTGCACGTCGATCCCGCGTAGGAACGCGTGCCGCGCGCGGTCGGCGTGCACGACGCCGGCGGCCGGCTGCCACAGCGCCGTCCAGCCTTCCGGCACACGAACGCGCGGCTCGTCGACGTCGAACGTGAACTCGGCGCCGCAGCGCTCGAGCGCGTCGGCCGACGTCAGCTCCTTCGTCGGCGCGAGCTCGACGAGGCCGTAGAGCGAGAGCATGTCGGGGCCGAGATCGCTCCAGCCGTCGAGCGCCTCCTCGGCAAGGCGTACCCACTCGTCCTGCGGGTACGCGAGCCGGAAGATCCGCGTGCGCCCATGCGACGAGCCGCGCGCGTGGTCGAGGTCGTCGAACTGCTCGTAGACGGTGACGTCCGCGCCGCGCTGCGCCAGCGCCCACGCCGTGGCGCTGCCCATCACCCCCGCACCCACGACGGCGACCTTCACGTTGCCATCCTATGGAGAGCCTGCTCGCGCGCCTCAATTCACTCGTCGACGAGATCGGCGGCACGCCGCCGCGGATCGAGCAGCCGGTGCCGACGCGCGTCGACGTGCTGCTGACGCTGCCGGGCGCGGAGGAGACGGAGAGACTCCGTCACGTCTCCGGCGACACGTATCGCGTCTCGCTCGCCCACGAGGACGAGATCGACGGGGAGCTCACGACCTGGCTACGACAGAGCTCCGCAGCGTCCCGATAGGTTCGAAGCCGACCTCGACGACGTCGCCGGCGCCGAACGGCCCGAGCGGCTCCCCGCCTGCGGCAAGGATGTCGCCGGGATAGAGGCGCGTGTTGCGCGCGACGAGCTCGACGAGCGGCTCCCAGTCACCCGCCGTGTCCAGCTCGTCCGGCGTCACGACGACCGGGCCGAGCGAGATCGCGAAGTCGCGCGCCTTCGCGCCGCGCAAGTGCGGTGCACGCCACTCGTTCAGCAGCGTGAAGCCGCCGATCTCGCGTCCGTTCGAGATCACCGCCGCGAGCCGGAGCTGCCCTTCGATCGCGTCGGCGCCGTCGGGCAGCGCGACCGGGTCGTACGGCCCGTGCACCGCTGCGGGATTCGCGAAGACGAAGTCGCCCTCGTTGTCGAAGATGCGGATGGCCGGCGGATGCAACACGGGAGCGCGCAGCACGACCTCGTCGAGCGGATACCGCGCATGCTCGCGCGCGCTGCCGCCGCCGGTGAAGAACGACTGCAGCGTCTGCGCCGCGAGCTGGATGACCTCGTCCCCGTCGATCCGCCCAGGCCAGCCGCGCTCGAGGTCCTGCTCGGCGGGCGAGAACATGCAGAGCCTCATCGCTTCGGCTCCGTATGCACGACGACCTCGGCGATCTCCGGCAGCTCGCGCCGCAACGTCTCCTCGATGCGGCTCGCGGTCGCGTGCGCGTCGGCGAGCGCCGTCTGCGAGTCGAGCGCGAGCGTCAGGTGCGCGACGATCCCCTCGTCGGTGTGCAGGAAGCGCAGCCCGTCGGGCAGTGCGCCGGTCTCGGCGCGGACGACGCGGTTGACCGTCTCCGTGTCGCCGCTCACCTCCGCCGCCTCGGCCTCCTCGCTCAGCGGCTCGAGATGCGTCTGCACGTTCGTCACCTCGGGCACCGCCTCGAGGATCGCGTGCTCCACCTGCGACGCGATCTCGTGCGCCTGGTCGAGATCCATCCCGCCCGGCAGCTTGAGATGGAGGGACAGCTCGGTGCCGGAGGCGAGCGCGACCACGGTCACGTTGTGCACCTCCCGGACGCGCGGCACGCCGAGCGCGGCAGCGTGCGCGCGCTCGCGCACGTCGGCGTCCGACGCCATCGGCTCCACGTGGACGACGACGTCCGCCTCCGGCAGCGCCGACTCGAGCGCACGCTCGACCGCGTCGGCGGCGGCATGCCCTTGGCCGACCGCCGCGTCGTACGAGACGCCGATGACGACATCCGCGAAGACGCGGCCCGCAGCCTGCCGCATGCGGAGGCGGCGCAACTCGACGGCCGGCTCGATGCCGGCGATCGCATTGCGCGCGGCGCTTTCCGCGTCCGCAGGCACGCGGTCCATCAGGACGTCGACGTTGCCGCGCATCAGACGGAGCGCCGCGCCGGTGACGATGCACGCGACGATCAGCGCGGCGATCGAGTCCGCCTTCTGGTAGCCGGCGCGCACGAGCAGCAAGCCGACGAGCACGGCGGTCGAGCCGCCGAAGTCGCTCGCGAAGTGAAGCGCGTTGCTCGAGAGCGCGGCCGAGTGGTACTCGCGCGCGGCGCGCCACGACGCGACCGTGCGCGCGACGTCGATCACGATCACGACCACGATGACGACGAGCGCGTACCAGCGCGCGTCGACGTGCGTGTGCGTGTGCCCGGCGAGACGGAGGATCGCGCGCCAGGCGATGAAGAGGCTCGCGAGCACGAGCGCAGTCGCCTCGCCGAGCGCGGAGAGGTGCTCGGCCTTCCCGTGCCCGTACTGGTGGAGGAGATCGGCCGGGCGCGCGGCGACGCCGACGGCGAAGAACGTCAGCAGCGCGGCGATCAGGTCGGTGCCGGAGTGCGCGGCCTCGGACAAGAGACCGAGGCTGTGCGTCGCGAGGCCGGTGCCGAGCTTCAGCGCGATCAGCGCTGTGGCGGCGGCGACGGAGAGGAGCGCGGTGCGGCGCTGCGGGCTCACCCGCAGAGGTTATTCAGATTCGTTCCAACGGCCAGATGACGACGTCCTGGCGGCGCGAGTAATGGAGCAGCGGCTCGCCGCGCAGCTCGAGCGGCGAGATCGACGCGAGCCCGATGTCGGCCTCCGCCGGCTGCAGGTCCCAGAGCGTGTGATGGATATCTGCACGGTCCCCGGTCGTCGTGTAGAGGCAGTAGCGCTCGGTGAGGAACCACTCGAGCGACCCCGGCTCCGCGTTGAAGACGGCGCCCGCCGGCCGGTAGCTGCCGCTGAACACGCGGCCCGCCTCGTCGATCCGCGAGCACTCGTAATCCACCCACTCGCCGCGCTTGGACGCCGACATGCGCGCATGGAAGTACGGCAGCTTGTACGTGCGCCGCGCCGCCTCGACGGCGACGCGCGACGACGCGTCGAGGCTGAAGAACCAGATGCCCGGCTTCTCCTCCGCGCGCACGTACGTGCGGACGTTCAGCTCGAGGAAGCTCGACACATACGGGATCGGCAGCATCCCGCGGCCGCGCAGGCCGGTCAGGCGAAACGGCGTGACGCCGAGCCACGCGCTGCCGTCGTGCTCGTCGACCTCGAGGAAGTCCGGGACGTGCTGCCGCACCTCCTCCGCCGGCACGCGCCAGTGCGCGAACAGCAGGTCCTCCCAGGTCTGGCCCATGATCCAGCCGCGCGTGGGCAGCGGCCACGGGCGATGCTCGAGACTCTCGAGCGAGCGGTTCTGCCGGAGCGCGGCGTCGAGCATGCGGGAAAGGTTCCCTACAAATTCCCGCGTAAAGCCTGCTCGCGCTCGATCGCCTCGAAGAGGGCCTTGAAGTTGCCCTCGCCGAACGTCGTCGCGCCGTGCCGCTCGATCACCTCGAAGAACACCGTCGGCCGGTCCTGCGCCGTCTTCGTGAAGATCTGCAGGAGGTAGCCGTCGTCGTCGCGGTCGACGAGGATCTTGTGCTTCTGCAGCACCGCGTAGTCCTCGTCGATCTCGCCGACGCGATCCTGGGCGTCCTCGTAATACGTGTCGGGCGTGTCGAGGAAGACGAACCCGCGCGCCTTCATCGCCTCGACGCTGCCGACGATGTCGCTCGACGCGAGCGCGATGTGCTGCGCGCCGGCGCTCTCGTAGAACTCGAGGTACTCGTCGATCTGGCTCTTGCGCTTGCCCTCGGCCGGCTCGTTGATCGGGAACTTGATCTTCCCGCCGCCGTCCGACATCACCTTCGACATGAGCGCCGAGTACTCGGTCTGAATCTGGTCGTCGCCGAAATGGATGATGTTCGTCATCCCGAACACGCGCTCGTAGAACTCGACCCACTCGTTCATGCGTCCGAGCTCGACGTTGCCGACGACGTGGTCGAGGTTCATCAGGCCGACGCCGCCCTGCGCATTCCCGTTCGAGGAGACCGAGACGTAGCCCGGCTTGAACGGCCCCGCATAGTCGGAGCGGTTGACGAACGTGTGGATCGTGTCGCCGTACGTCGCGATCGCAGACAGCTCGATCGAGCCGAACTCGTCCTCGACGCGCTGCGGCTCCAACACGCCGCGCGCGCCACGCTGCGTCGCCTGCTCGTACGCGGCGGTGGCGTCGGGCACGGTGAGCGCGATGTCGCGGACGCCGTCGCCGTGCTTCCCGTGATGACGCGTGATCTCGTGGTCGGAGCGGAGCGGCGACGTCAGCACGAAGCGGATGTCGCCCTGCTCGAGCACGTAGGACGCGCGGTCGCGCACGCCCGTCTCGGGCCCGGCGTACGCCGTGCGCGTGAAGCCCATCGCGTGCTCGTAGAAGTACGCAGCCTGCTTCGCGTTCCCGACCCAGAATTCGATGTGATCCCAGCCCAGCAGGGGCATGAAGTCGTCGCTCATGGGCGGCAGCCTACTCCGGCGCGACGGCCTCTCGCGGGCGGTGCCAGATGCGGTCGAGGGCGATGCCGGCGAAGATCAGGAGGCCGCCCGCGATCTCCATGGCGTGCAGCGACTCGTGCAGGAGCACGAGCGCGAAGAGCACGGAGAAGAACGGCTGGAGGTTCGCGAAGAGCGACGCCCGCGGCGCGCCGACCCGGTCGATCGCGGTGAACCAGAGGAGGTTCGTCAGGAAGAGCGGGCCGACGACCGCGTACGCGAATGCGACCCAGACGAGCGGGCCGAAGTGCAGCGTCTGGTGCGCGACCTGGTGCGCGCCGACGGCGGCGAGCGGCAGCCAGCCGATCGCGAGGACGAGCGAGCTGATGCGGTACGGCGAGTAGCTGCGCATCAGCGGCGCGATCGACGTCGAGTAACACGCCCAGGTGAACGCGGTGACGACGGCGAGCAGCGTGCCGAGCAGGCTGCCCGAGACGCTGCCGCCCGACGCGGCCGCGATCAGCGCCACACCGCCGAACGTCACCCCCGCTCCGATCCAGAACGTCCACTGCAACCGCTCGAGCCCGAAGACGAGCGCGATCAGCCCCATGAACACCGGCGTCGCGCCGAGCAGCAGAGCCACCGTCGACGCGCTCGCGAGCTTGACCGCGTACACGAAGCAGACCTGGTTGGCGAAGATGCAGATCCCCGCGAGGACGACGAGCCAGATGTCCGACCGCGCGATGCGGAACGAGCGCTCCCGCCACCAGGTGAAGATCCAGAAGATGAGGATCGCGAGCCCGTAGCGGATCGTCCCGTACGAGAGCGGCCGCCACGCATGCTCGAACATGAACTTCGTGACGGTGACGTTGAGCGCCCAGAGCAGCACCGTCCCGAGCAACATCGCATCGACAGGTGAGGCTCTACGCACGGGTTTCGACGCTACCGATTACGCTTCGGGGCATGCCGGAACCGACCGTCGCCGACGTCGACGCCCTCGTCGGCCCCGCCACGCCGCAGTTCGCGTACCAGCTGCGCGCCCGCGTCCGTGAGCTCGTCCTCGACCTGCCCGACGACCACCCTGTGCGGCGGTATGCCGAGGAGCAGATGGCGATGCTCGACCGGCTCGGCTACGCGTCCTCCAAGGCGCACGAGGGCGGCCGCGAGCCGCGCTCCCGCCCCGGCTGGGAGACGCTGCCGAGCTCCGCACCCGTCGAGCAATGAGCCCCAACGGTTCGTCGGTCCTGGTGACCGGCGGCACTCGGGGGATCGGGCTCGCAATCGCGCAGCGCCTCGTCGCCGACGGGGCGACGAAGGCCGTGCTCGGCTACATGCGGAACGACGAGGCGGCCGAGCAGGCACGCGCACAAATCGATGCCGAGGTAGTTCTCGTGAGAGGCGAGGTGTCGAAGCCGTCGTCCGTCGAGGAGCTCGCGTCGCACGGCCCGTACCGCGTCGTCGTGCACAACGCGGCGACCGGTGTCATTCGCGCCGCGCTCGAGACCGAGGACAAGCACTGGGACTGGACGCTGAACGCGAACGCGCGTGCCCTACTGTCGCTCGCGCGCGCGTGCGCACCGTCGATGGAGTCGGGCTCGTCCATCGTCGCGATCTCGTCGCTCGGCTCGATGCGCGTGCTCGACAACTACGTGCTGGTCGGAACGTCGAAGGCGGCGCTCGAGTCGGTGGTGCGCTATCTCGCCGTCGAGCTCGCGCCGCGCGGCATCCGTGCGAACGCGGTGTCGGGCGGCGTCGTCGAGACGGGCGCGCTCGAGCACTTCCCGAACAAGGACGAGATGCTCGCGACCGTCGAGCGCACGCCGGCGGGGCGGCTCGTCGAGGCGAACGACATCGCGGGCGCCGTCTCCTTCCTCTGCTCCGACGACGCCGCGATGGTCCGCGGGCAGACGATCGTCGTCGACGGCGGCTACTCGCTGCTCGCCTGATGGAACCGACCGAGCACAACCGGCGCGCGTTCGACGAGCTGCACCGGCGGCGCAACCAGCCGCCGGGCGGGCTGCCGCCGATCGTCGCAGCGACGCTCGGCGACCTGACGAAGAAGCGCGTGCTGCACCTGCGCAGCGGCGGCGGCGGCGCGAGCGCGGCGCTCGCGTCCCAGGGCGCCGTCGTCACGGCAGTCGACCCCTCCGAGGCGGCGCTCGACGCGGCGCGCGAGCAGTGGCCGTCCATCCTCTGGATCCAGGCCGACGCGCAGTCGCTGCCCGCGGAGCTGCGGCGCGGCCGCTTCGACCTCGTCTATTCGCCCGAGGGGGCGCTGTGGGAGCTCGGCGACCTCGACGCATGGGCGGCCGGGATCGTCGCGGCCCTGGCGCCGCGCGGCGAGCTCCTCGTCTACGAGACGCACCCGGTCGCGCTCTGCGTCGACGGGCTGCAGCGCTGGCACTACGACTACTTCGCCGAGGGCTTCTGGCGGCTCGGGAAGATCGTGACGACCCTCGTGCGCGCCGGCTTCCGCATCGAGGCGCTCGAGGAATACCCGGGGGAGCGTCGCATGCCGGGGACGTTCCTTCTCTATGCGCGGCGGGTATGACCGCCGCATGGGAATCCCGGTCAGCATCCTCCTCATCGCCGGCGGCGCGATCCTCGCGTTCGCCGTGACGGGCTCCACCACCGGCGTGAACATCCACGCCGTCGGGTGGATCCTGATGGCTGCAGGGCTCGTCGGCCTCGTGCTCTCCCTGATCATGTGGGACAGCTGGGCCGGCGGCGGCTTCTACACGCGCCGCCGTCGGACCGTCGCCTACGACGCTCCTCCCGCGACGACGCGCCGCGTCGTCCGCGAGGACGTCGACGAGTTCTAAGCCAGCCGTCTCAGCGCTTCATCGAGCTCGTCGTCGCTCAGCGTGAGCGGCGGCGTGGCCTGAATCAGCGAACCGTCGCCCGCGGGGACGACGAGGACGCCGCGTTCGAGCGCGTCATCCGCGCTGCCCTTTTTGGCGCGCAGCAGCCCCTTGCCGTGCCAGCCCGCGCGCTCGAACCGCTCGCCGAGCTCGTGCACGCGCGGCAGCAGGCCCGGCACCTCGTCGAGCACGATCAGCGCCGCCGCACACGCGAGCGGGTTGCCGACGTGCGTGTGCGTGTACACGTCCTCCGGCCCGAGCTGCCACAGCTCCTCGAGGTCGCGCTTGACGAACAACGCGGCGCTGAGCGGGATGCCGCCGCCGAGCGCCTTCCCGACGCACAGCACGTCCGCGACGTCGGCGCCCGGCCACAGCTCGCCGATCCGTCCGAGCCCCGCATAGATCGAGTCGACGACCAGCAGCGCGCCGGCCTCGTCGCAGCGCGCGCGCAGCTGCTCGAGGAAGCCGTCGGGCGGCACGCGCGAGCCGGCGCGTCCCTGCACCGGCTCGACGATCACGCACGCTGCGTCGTCGGGTAGCGCGCCCGGATCGGCGCCGTACGCGAAGCGGTGCACCGGGCCGGGAAGCCAGTCGCGCCACGGCCCCTTGAAGTGCGGGAAGTCGGTGGCGGCGAGCGCGAGCAGGCCGGTGCCGTGGTAGGCGCCGTCGAAGGCCACGATGCCCGTACGGCCGCTTGCCAGTGCAGCGGTGCGCAGCGCGATCTCGACCGCGTCCTCGCCGGTGACGCCGAGCTTCGCGGGCCACGGCAGCGCCTCGCGGAATCGCACGGTCACCTCCGCGTCGGCGAGGTCGCCGAGCGCGTGCACGACGTGCTGCTCCTGCCACGCCGCGAGGATGCGCGGGTTGCGGTGGCCGAGCGCCGCGACGCCGAAGCCGCCGGTCAGGTCGAGCAGCTCGCGGCCGTCGGCGAGCGTGACGCGGCAGCCCTCCGCGTCTTGCCAGATCACTGGGCGCGCCCGAGCAGCCGGCCGACGGTCGCGCGCGCGATCGTCCCCGCCATCGCCGGGTTCTCCTGGAGGCGGCGCAGCGAGTAGCGGTACCACTGCTCGCCGTACGGGACGTAGACGCGCAGCGTGTGGCCTTCGCGCACGAGCTGCGTCGCGCGCTCCTCGCGCACGCCGAGCAGCATCTGGAACTCGTAGCTCGGCGGCAGCGCGCGCAATGCCTGCTCGATCAGCCATTCGTCGTGTGTCGCGATCGCGACGTGCGATGCCGTCGCGCTCAGCGCGTGCAGCGCCTTGACGTAGTTCGCGCGCACGGCCTCGTAGTCCGTAAAGGCGATTGCGGGCGGCTCGACGTAGATCCCCTTGCACAGCCGGACGTTCGGCTTCAGGTCGGCGAGCGCATAGATGTCGTCGACCGTGCGGCGCAGATACGCCTGCAGGACGACGCCGACGTTGTCGTAGCCGGCGTCGCGCAACTCTCTGTAAAGACGCAGCGTGTCGTCGGTCGTCGACGAGTCCTCCATGTCAATGCGCACGAACTTCCCTTGCGCGAGCACCGACTCGAGGTTCTCCTTGCAGAGGTCGTAGTCGAGGTTGAGCCCGAGCGCGGTCAGCTTGACGCTGACGTTCGCGGCGAGGTTGTCGTGCTCGATCGCGTGAAAGACGTCGAGGTACGCGCGCGCAATCGCGCGCGCCTCGCCCTCGTGCGTGATCTCCTCGCCGAGGACGTCGACGGTCGCGAGCTTGCCTTCCTGATTGAGACGCTGCACCACGTGCACGGCGTCGGCGAGCGTCGGCCCGGCGATGTAGCGCGCGGAGAAGAGCTGGACGACCGGCTTCGGCACCGCCGGCAGGACGCGCGCGACCGCCTGATCGAACAGGCTCATGCCCTACGCGTCGCGCATGACCCCCTGGCGTGCGGCGCTGACGAGCGCCACCGCCTCGGGGAAGAGCACGCGCATCGCGTCGCGGAACGCCATCGCCTGCTCGTCGACCGAGCCCTCCGCCGCGATCTGGCCGAGCGCGGCAGCGGTCAGCTCGACCGCGGTGTCGAGCGTCTCCTGCGCGAAGTGCTTCGTCTGCACCTCGGCCTGCTGCTCGCCGGCGCGCTCCATCGCCTCCTGCATCGCGCGCAGGAACTCCTCCGGGTCGCCGCCGCCGAACAGGTTGAAGCCGCCTTCCATCGCGGGCAGCCTAGCTGCGCTTGAAGGAGACGAAGATGGGAGCGAAGAGCGAGACGCCGTTGACGCGGACGCGCGGCGCGGCAGGCGCCAGGTCGCCGGGCGAGCCGAGCTCGCGGACGGGCGCGAAGATGCCGAAGGCGCTCAGCTCGACCTCGACGTGCTCGGGCGCGGTGACGTTGACCGGCGCGAAGACGCTGAAGACGGTGATCGTCGCGTTCGCATCCTCGAGCGTCGCGGTGCGGAGGTCGAAGAAGGTCGGCGCGAACGACGATCGTGCGCCGGCCGAGCTTCCACCGGTTGCGGCGCCAGACGGGCGCGAAGAGCCCGATGACGAGGCGCGGCCGCTGCCTGCGCTCGGGCGTGGACGTGGTCGTCACGGCGGCGGGCAGGTCGTGCGTCACCTGCACGAGCTCGCCGCGCGTCTGCGCGCCGTACGCCCAGCCGGTGCGCGCAGCCAGCTCGTCGAGCGTCAGCCGGCCTTCCGCCGAGGCCTCGCGCAGTCGCGCGACCGCCTGTTCGCGTTCGCCGTCGGAGACACGGAGCTCGTCGCTCATGCGAGAGACCCTTTGTAGTTGCGCTCGACGTCCGCCGCAAGCTCCTCGACCGCTGGCATCGCCTGCTGGAGCGCGGTCGCGAACGGCGAGACGGAGGCGGTGCCGAGCGCGAGCTCGAGGCGCCGTTGCAATGCGCCGATCCGGTCGAGGAAGTCCGTCGTCGCGACGCGCGGCTCCTCCCCGAGCGCGGCGGCGACCGCGGCCGCGGCTTCTTCCGCGTCCTCGATTCCCTCGGGCGCGTCGGTCTCGCGGAGCTCGCGCAGGCGTGCGCGCAGCTCGGCCAGGTCGTCGCCGCCGCCGAGGTCGGCTGCGACCTCGCAGAGCGCGGCGAGCTGCGCCGCGTCCTTGACGACGCGCAGGTCGGTCAGCGTCGCGCCGGCGTCGTCGAGCACGACCCAGGCGCCGCTGTCGTACGCGCAGAGATAGACGCGGCCGACCTCGAGCGGCTCCGCGGCGAGCACGCCGGTCACCTGCTCACCCTCGGCCGCGAGCGCCTGCGCTGCGGCAGCGATGCGCGCGAGGTCGTCGGTCAGCGCCATGGTCGCAGCGTAGACTCGCGCCGTGTCCGCGAGGACGGCCCACGCCCGGCAGCTGTTCGCGCCGCTCGGGCCGGTGTACGACCGCAATGCGGCGCTGTTGTCGTTCGGGCAGGACCCGCGCTGGCGAGCGTTCCTCGTCTCGCGCATCCCGGACGACGCGCTGCGCGTCGCAGACGTCGCCACCGGCACGGCGTCGGTCGCGCTCGAGCTCGCGCAGCGCGTGCCGGGGCGGCACGTCGTCGGCATCGATCAGTCGGCAGAGATGCTGCGCGCCGGCCGTGAGCGCGTCGGGCGCGCGGGGTTGTCGGAGCGGATCGAGCTGCGCGAGGGGCGCGCCGAGGAGCTGCCGTTTCCGGACTGCCAGTTCGGCGCGCTGACCTTCACCTACCTGTTGCGCTACGTCGACGATCCGCTCGCGACGATGCGCGAGCTCGCGCGTGTGGTGCGGCCGGGCGGCGTGATCGCGATGCAGGAGTTCGGGCTGCCGCGCGGCGTGTGGCGTCCGCTGTGGGAGCTGTACGTGCGCGGGGTGCTGCCCGTCGGCGGCGTGCTGACGGGCGGTCGTGCGTGGTGGGAGGTCGGCCGCTTCCTCGGCCCGAGCATCCGCGACTTCCACTCGCGTCTCGACGTCGTGCAGCTGTGGCGCGACGCGGGGATCCTCGACGTGCGCGCGCAGCGGCTCAGCCTCGGCGGCGGGCTCGTCGTCTGGGGCACGCGCGCGTGAGTGCGCGGCCGGCGTTCTATGCGCTGCGGAGCGGCGGCTGGCGCGACTACGTGACGCTGCTCCATCCGCCGTACACGCTTTGGCATCTCTCCTACGTCGCGATCGGCGGCGCGCTCGTCCCGCACCTGCGCTGGAACGTGCTCGGCTGGACGGAGCTCGCGTTCCTCCTTGCGATGGGCGTCGGCGCGCATGCTTTGGATGAGCTGCAGGGGCGTCCGCTGCAGACGAGGATCCCGCGCGGCGTGCTCGCCGGGCTCGCGGTCGTTTCGATCGCGGCGGCGTCGGCGATCGGGATCTGGGTCGCGTCGTGGCGGACCTGGTGGCTGCTCGCGTTCGTCGGCGCCGGCGCGTTCATCGTCGTCGCCTACAACCTCGAGCTGTTCGGCGGCGCCTTCCACTCGAGCACCTGGTTCGCGCTCGCCTGGGGAGCCTTCCCGCTGCTGACGGCGTACTTCGCGTGCGCCGGGCGGCTCCGCGGCGAGGCATTCCTCGCCGCCGCGTTCGCGTTCTGCACGAGCTTCGCGCAGCGGACGCTCTCGACGCCGGTGCGCCATGCCCGCCGCGTGGTGGGGGATCCGGCGCCGACGCAGCCGATCGAGCGCGGGTTGCAGCTGCTCGCCGCAGCCCTGCCGCTGCTGGCCGGCGCGTTGCTGCTGGCGCGCGCCGCCTGAGGTCGTACCATGCGGGCGTGGCGCTGACCACGCTCTTCGACATCGCGTTTGCCGCCGCGACGGGGGTCGCAGCACTCGCACTCGGGCTCGCGGCTTTCCGCAAGGCGCCCCAGTGGCTGCTGCTCGCGCTGACCGTGCTCATTGCGGGCGGCGCCGTCGCGGGCTGGACATTCTGGTCGCTCCGCCATCACCGCGAGCTCGCGGTCGCGGCGGGCGGGCTCTCGGCGGCAGCACTCGTCGCAGCGGCCGCGGTCGCACTGCGGCGCGCGCACAGGCATGCGGAGGCATTCGATGCGCACTTCGCGGAGGCGCAGGCGCGGCTGCAGGCACAGATCGACGCGGAGACGGAGGCGCGCGGCGCCGAGCTCGAGCGCACGCTCGCTCGCGCGCGTGCCGACTCGGTGTCACTGCTGCAGGAGGAGGAGCGCAGGCTCGCCGACGAGCATCGGCGCGAGTTCAAGCAGCGGCAGTCCGAGATCGCGGATGCGCTGACGGCGCAGCTGACGGAGACGCAGGCGCAGGTCGAGCAGCGGCTGACCGGCTGGTCGCAGGATCTCGATCGCGCGGCCGAGACGACGAAGGCGCATATCGCGGAGCTCGTGCAGCGGCAGCGGCAGCTCGTCTCCGACGTCGAGGTGCGGCTCGCGTCCGACGCGGAGCGGTTCTCCGCGGAGAGCGAAGAGCAGCGCGGCGCGGTCGCGCGTCTGCGCGGCGAGATCGACAAAGCACTGGAGGATGCGCTCGCCGCCGCGCACGGCGAGGTGGAGGCGCACGCTTCCGACCGCCGGCGCGCGCTGCACGAGCTGGACGAACGGCTGCGGCGCCGTGAGCGCGAGCTGCTCGAGCGCGTGGAGCGCGAAGAGATCGACGCCGCTGCCCGTGTGCGCTCCGACTTCGACGACATCGTCCGCCGGCAGGTCGAGCAGATGGAGCGGATCGTCGAGCGCGCAACGTCGACGTACACGGACGAGGCGGCGCAGCAGGTCGCGAACCTCGTGAAGACGTCGCGCGAGGATGCGGCGCGCCGGTTGTCGCGCGAGCTCGATCGTTCCGTCGAGGTGTTCGCGCGCGAGGCGGAGGCGGTGCTCGCGGAGCGGCTCGCGCAGGTCGGCGATGCGGGCGCACAGCGGCTCGAGCGCAAGCTCGAGGATGCGACGAAGGTGCTCGAGCGGCAGCGCGACGAGTGGCTCGCGGCCCTCGACTCGCGCATCGGCGAAGTGGAGACGGACGTTCGCCGTCGGCTGGAAGAGCTCGCCGCGGACGCGGAAGCAGAGCGTGCGGTCGTCGAGGCGCGATTGCAGGAGCTTTTGCGCCGCGTCGACACGGCCGCGCTCCAACAGTCGTAAGGCTTCCGTTAGCGCGCGATTTCGCGCCAACAAACCGTGGAAGGGTTCGTCTAGGACAGCACGAACCCTGGGAGCCATGAGCGAAGTGACTGAGATCGCCGAAATTCAGACCGAACGTGGGAAGGTCGAGAGCTGGCGGCTGCACGTGCTCATCGAGGCCGGGTACCCGCTGAATCTGGCCGAACGGCTCGCCGCGAGCGAGGCCGATCTCCATCTCGCCGTCGAGCTCGTCAGCAGCGGCTGCGAGCACGAGACGGCCGCCGAGATCCTGCTCTAGCGCCGGTTTCGCCCACGAGTAGGCTGGGCGCGTGAGCAACGTCACGCCGCTCCCGCAGACCGACCGCAAGGTCTACCGCGTCGCGAACTTCAACCGCGGCGTCGCGCGGACGCTCGCGAAGCTGCAGAGCGTCTGGGTCGAGGGCGAGGTGTCCGAGCTGAAGCGGCACGACCGCTGGGCCTCGGTGTTCTTCACGCTCAAGGATCCGGAGGACGGGTCGTGCGTGCCCGCGTCGATGCAGCGCGGCAAGTTCGACGCGCTGCGGCTCGACCTCGCCGACGGCGAGCGCGTGCAGGTGTTCGGGCGCGCCGAGCTGTTCGAGCAGAAGGCCGAGTTCCGCCTGCGCGTCCTGACGATCGAGCGCGCGGGCGCGGGCGCGCACCTCGCCGCGCTCGAACGGCTTAAGGCGAAGCTCGCGGCCGAGGGCCTCTTCGCGCAGGAGCGCAAGCGCCCGCTGCCGCTGCTGCCGCGCGCGATCGGGCTCGTGACTGGCAACGACGCGGCCGCGAAGGGAGACGTGATCGCGACGATCCAGTCACGTTTCCCAGCCGCGCACATCGTGATCGCCGAGACGCTCGTCCAGGGACCGCGCGCGGCCGCCGGCATCGTCGACATGCTGCGCACGCTGGCCGCCCAGCCCGACGTCGACGTGATCGTGCTCACGCGCGGCGGCGGCAGCTTCGAGGACCTGCTCCCGTTCAGCGACGAGCGGCTCGTGCGCGCGGTCGCGTCGTGTCCCGTGCCGATCGTGTCCGCGGTCGGCCACGAGCAGGACACGCCGCTCTGCGACCTCGCTGCGGACGTCCGCGCCTCGACGCCGACGATGGCGGGAAAGCTCGTCGTCCCCGAGCTGGCTCAATTGTCCGGAAAGCTCGACCACGCGCGGGCCGCGCTCGCGCGCTGCGTCGCGCGCACGCTCGAGCGCGACGCGCTGCGGCTCGAGCGGAACGCCGAACGGTTGCGGGCTGCGCCGCGGCGTGCGCTCGAACGGGAGCGCGAGCGGGTCGAGCGTGCGCACCAGCGCCTCAGGCAGGCGCCGGCGCTCGCGGTCGAGCGCAAGCGGGCGGCGCTCGAGACGACCGCCGGTAAACTCCGTGTGTTGTCACCGTTGCAAACATTGGAACGAGGCTACGCGATCGTGCGGACGGAGTCGCGTGTCGTGATGGACGCGTCCGAGTTGGACGCGGGAGCAATGGTCGACGTTCGCGTCGCGCGCGGCAGCTTCGGTGCGCGCGTGGAGGAGACGCATGAGTGAGCCGACGAACTTCGAGCAGGCACAGGCAGAGCTGGAGCAGATCGTCACCGCGCTCGAGCACGGGCAGACGTCACTCGACGACGCGATCGCACTGTGGGAACGCGGCGAGGCGCTCTACGCGTTCTGCCGGCAGCGGCTCGACGCCGCGCAGGGGAAGGTCGAGGAGCTAGCGCGGCGCGTCGAGCAGGCGAAGGCCGAGGCTGCGTCCTAGCTCGACGAGATCCTCGCGCGCCCGCGCCGGATCGCCCGACAGCGCGACCGTCTCCGCATCGTCCAGCGGCTGACGCACGACGCCGCCGAAGACGACGCACGGCACGCCGGCCGCCGCGCAGCGCCGCGCCACCTCGCCCGGCACCTTGCCGACAGCGGTCGTCGCGTCGACACGGCCTTCCCCGGTGACGACGAGCGAGTACCGCGAGACGTCGAAGCCGACGAGGTCGAGAATCGCGGGCGCCCCCGGCACGAGCTCGGCGCCGAGGAACGCGAGCGCCGCGCCGAGCCCGCCCGCTGCGCCCGAGCCGGGCAGCGACGCGAACGGTGCGAGTCGGTCGTCGGCGCGGAACTGCGCTTCGAGCGAGACGACCTGCTCCGGCGTCGCACCTTTTTGCGGGCCGAAGACACGCGGCGCGTCGTACAGCGTCGTCTGCACGTCGCACAACACGGTCGTCCGGCACGGCAGCGCGTCCAGCACGTCCAGCAGGCCGGCGCCGGCGTCCATGTTCGCGGTCCCGCCGAGCCCGACATACAGATGGGATGCGCGCACGCGCGCGATCTCCTCGCCGAGCGCGCGCGACGAGACGGCCGTGACGTCGCGCGCCGCCGGGTCGAACGGGATCAGCCGCGCAGCCTCGACGACGGTCGCGCGGCCGCGCAGCGCCTCTTCCGTCCCTTCGCCCCCGTCGGCGAGCGGGAGCGTGTCGCAGTCGACGCCCGCGGCGACGAAGCCCTCGCGCAGCGCGTCCGCGGCGTCGCGCGCGGAGAGGACGGCCTTGAGGCTATCCGGGCACGCCAGCGCGCTCGGGCGCGGCATCCTCCGCCTCCCCGCCCTGCTCGGCCTCGCCGAGCTCCGCCCTTTCCAGCACATTGGGATCCTAAGCTTAGAATTCCACGTGGACAAGTTGTCGC
>JADMIO011482779.1_pt1 | contig 67639 bp, 60 predicted proteins | sample 8958161 | NCBI WGS metagenome assembly JADMIO01 (sample SAMN16585339, study PRJNA669376) | soil metagenome | isolation source: Crop rotation soil | place: USA: Cullars Rotation, Alabama | collected 2011 | reverse complement strand
GGCGGGCGTGTGGGCGCCCGCCGGCTCGCTTTTCCGTCGGCCTCATCCCATATTCAGGTTGAAAACGCCTTGCCCTTGGAAGACGGGAGCGGCGTCACGGCTTCGCGGCCGCGTCCTCTTCGACTGTCCCGCAGTCCAAAGCCCAAGGCAGGACGCAATTCGCCAGGGTTCGCAAGCCGTGACACTTTCGCCCCAGCCCTCGAGTCCGCGATTTACACGATCTCAGCATCGACACCGCAGTTGCGGCACATCGCCCATTCGATATTCGGCTCTTCTTCGTCCCTCCCCGTCCAATTCACGGCAAAACTCTTCGCCGCAATTCCACGCTGCCATGCTGCACCAATCCTCGAACCGAGCTGGTGAGCGGCGAGGGGTTCAGCGGCTCCACATAACGGGCAGGTAATTGTCTGTTTCATGGTTTCCACGGCGCTCATTGCGTTCCGATCACATAACCGCGTACCCGCCGAAAAGTTGCGAAACAGTTATTTTTCTTTTTCGGAGCATGAGGGGGACCCCCTACAACACCCTCCCGATAGCGACATTGTGCGATTCAATCGTCCCTTGCCTCCCCGCTCGGGACAGGAACTACCCTACGAGCCGTGCCATTTTTCGAAGCCGCGCCGTTTCACGACTGGAGCCGGTTTGAATTGGCCGGCCTCTACTCGATCGTGGTAGCAACGATGTGTCTTGTTTACGGGCGAAAAGTCGCCGATTCGCACCCCTCGCTGGCCCGGGTTGCCATGGGTGTGAGCATATTCCTCTCCATCTTCGCTTTCGTCTTTTTGCTCTGGATGATTCTGCAGTACGTTATCCTCATGAATTGACTGCGCATCGTGAGCCGATCACCGGGCTTGCTCACAGTCGCGGCGAAAGAAGAGGCGCGTGCCGATGAGCAGCAGCAGGCAGGCAGCGACGTAGGCGAGCGAGGTTATCGTCAGCAGGCGATCGATGCCGAGTGATTCCTTCCAGCGGCCGCCGAGCCACGCCGCGAAACCGGAGGTGATCGCGCCGAAGAAATTGAGCATCCCAATTGCAGAGGCCCGTGCCCCGACTGGCACCACCTCGAAGGCGGCGGGGAAGATGTTCCCCATCAGGAGGCCGCTCCAGAGGCCGAAGGCCGTGGCGGCGATGCGTGTATTGCCGAGCGTGGCGCTGCCGCCCATCACGTGCAGGCAGGGTGCGCACAGCAAAAAGCTGACGGCGATGATCCAGAACCTTGCGGCCCGCGAGCGTCGGTACATCGCATCCCCGAACAAGCCGCCGCAGAGCAGTCCGACCGCAGTTGCGCCCTGCAGGAATGCGGTGGCGTTGAACGCCGCATCCGATTGGCTCAGCGAGAACTTGTCGTGCAAGAAGAGCGGGAGCCAGCCGTACAGGAGCCACAGGCCGAACACGAGAACGGGATAGACGACGCAGAGCAAAAGAAACGTGGGGATTTTTCCCAGTGCCGCCAGTTCGAATGAATGGTTGCCGTTAGCGGCGTTTGCGGCGGGCGTCGAGCTGGCGCGTGGCGGCTCTTCCACGCTGCGGAGGAACATGAAATACGGCAGCGCGTAGAGCATGCCAACGGCGCCGAGCGTGTAGAACGCGCCGCGCCAATTGCCGAGGTCTGCCATCCAGCCGCCAAACCAAGCCCCCGCGACCGTGCCCGCGACCTGGGCAGTCATCAGCGTGGCGATGGCGCGGGAGCGTTGCTCAGGCGCATGGGCATTGGCCGTGAGCGCGATCGCGGTGGGCATGAACAGCGACTCGGAGACGCCCATCGCCGCGCGCAGGGCGAGCATCATCATCGCCGACGTGGCGGAGCCCGTGGCCGCAGTGACGATGCTCCAGATGATGAGGCTCAGGACGACGAGTGTGCGCTTGGAGCAACGGTCTCCAAGCTGCCCGGCGATAGGGCAGCAGAACGCATACACCCAAAGAAAAACCGCGACGACGAGGCCGAGTTGTTCGTCCGTCATGCCGGGATCGCGGCGCAGCGCCGGGAACATCGCGGTCACTGCCTGGCGGTCCGCGTAGTTCAGGAAATAGGCCACCCACATGAACGCGACGAGCAGCGCTGCATTGCGGGCATTCTGGGAGGGCGATGCAGTCACGCGCGCAGGACGTCCTTAGCGTTCACGCGCTGCGCGATCACCGCGATGCAATCGCCCTGCTGCGTGAGGCACGGCGCGCGCATCGTCACGAGGTGGCCCGCGGATGGCGCGACGATCGTTTCAGGCGCGCGATCGGGCCGCTCGAGGTGATGAATCCAGCCGACCACCTCGCCGCGTTTCACTTTCGCGCCGAGATCGATCGCGATTTCGAAAATCCCGGATTCAGGCGCGAGCAGGTAGTTCTCGCGCTCGAGCGCCTGGGTGAGAATGACCGGCGGCAAGCCGAGGCTGGCACGCGTGCGCTCGCGGCCTTTCAGCACACCGACATGAGTCAGCACGTTGCGCAGGCCGCCTTGGGTGAGACGATGCACGTGTGCGGGGATGCTCTCGCCACCGCCCATTTCGGTGGTGACCACGAGTTTGCCCTGCCGCTCGGCCTCGACTGGCAGCAGGCCGGTGCCCGCGATGTCCGCATAAAGGAAGGCGAAATCGGAGTTCCATGCGAGCATCGCGTCGAACATCCGCCGGCGCTGCTCGAGATCCGGCACGAGATGCATGTGCGCGCAGGGCACGAATTCCATGCTTCGTCCGCCGGAATGGATGTCGATGACCACATCGCTCATCGGGAAGAGCACGGTGGTGAGGAAGTGCGCGATCTGGCTCGTGACCGGACCTTCCGGCTCGCCGGGAAATGCGCGGTTCATGTTCATTCCATCGAGTGGCGAGAGGCGTGTTGCGGCGCGTGCGGCGGGAAAATTCAGCGAAGGGATGAGGATGATGCGGCCCTTCACCATCTCGGGCGTGAGTTCGCGCGCAAGTTTCATGGCTGCGATCTGGCCCTGGTATTCGTCGCCGTGATTTCCGCCGAGCACGAGCACGGTCGGCCCTTTGCCCCGCGCGACGACGGTCGTGGGAATGCACACATTCGCCCAGCCGCCGAGATTGTGAGAGTAGGGGACCTGGAGGAAGCCCTGCTGCCTGCCCGGTTTGTCGAAGTCGAGTGTGGTGTTGAGCATGAGAGGCACGCGACGTCTTGAATGGTTTCCTGCGAAGAGAAAAGGTTGATCCTGCCCCATGCGCCGCTACACCTGCGGGTAACATCAAAAACCAATCCACCAACCCACCATGAACCGTCCAAAGAACAACCTGGAAACGAAAGTCAGCCGCCGCAATTACCTCGCAGCAGGAGGTGCACTATTGGCGGGGAGTGTCCTGCCGGCACTCGCCGAAAAAGATCGCGATAAGGACCACGATGATTATCGCGAAGGGGACGCAGACACCCTGTATGGGCACGGAATGGTCTGGAACCGTGAGTTGCCAGGAATCGCCGGTGACTTGAAGCTTTCATTCGACCTTCGCGTGAGCCTCGAGACCGGAACCGGTTTTGGGACTGCCAATGATCCTGTCCATCCCGAATGGAACGTCCATTTTGAGATTACCAAGTTGCAGCGGAAGAAACTGCCCAATGGCGAAACGCGTTACACGATGGTAGGCGCCGTAACTCGCGCCAATAATCCCTCGAGTGTTGGATTGCCCGTCCGGATTATCGCGGAGACGCGCAACGACATCACTGCGATTGCGATTGCGATTGGCGAACTGGCATTTGGCGGATCCGGGCTCGTGGTGATCGCGATCATTGCGGTGCTGATCGCGCTGCTGGTTCCCGCCGTCCAGAAAGTCCGCTAGCTGCCTCACTTCCCAAAGCGACTGCAAACGAGATGACAGGGGGGCTCACAGAGCCCGCCTTCGCGACAACGCCGATGGATAAGCTCGAACTCTATCGGTGGGCGGTACAAGACCCGGAGACACACGCGGTCGTGCTTTGCAAGATGTACGAGGAAGTCAGGCCGGATCGGCATCCCGTGATTCTGCGCGAAGACTTCGCAGGCACGTCCGCGGAGTCCGTCGCATGGGTGGCACTCAAAAAGGGACGGCGGGCGATCGCCGTCGATCTCGATAAGCAAACGCTTGAATGGGCGCAACGCCGCGCGGCCCGGCTGCTCGGAGCGCGCGCGTCGGAGGTCGCATTTATTTGCGACGACGTTCTGAACGTGGGGCCGCCGGAGGTCCCTGCGGCCGATATCATCTCTGTTCTAAATTTCTCAATCTACTATCAGCACGATCCGCAAAAGCTCCGCGCGTTCCTGGATCACGCGCTCGATGCGCTCGCGCCGGATGGGATTTTGGTATTCAACCTCTTCGGCGGATCGTCAAACGTTCAGCCCGGCACCACCCGGCATTGGGTGGAGCCGAAGCCGCGCCTGCCCAGCGAGGCGGCGATTCCGGCATTCGAGTATCTGTGGGAGGTTCGAAGCCATGATGGAGAGCGCCTCGATTGCCGCATTCATTTTTCCGTGCCAGATCCCGTTGCGCCCGGGCGAACGTGCGAACTGCGTGACGCGTTCACGTACGACTGGCGGCACTGGTCCGTGCAGGAAATTCTCGAGATGTGCTCCGGCGTGGGCTTTTCAGATGTGCAGGTGTGGCGACACACGTACGACCCGTCGGCGGGCACGGCTGGTGTCTTCCTCGGAAGTGTTCAGCCGGACAGCTTCCTCGCGCTCGAGAGTTGGACCGCATACATCGTCGCGTGCCGCTGACGCGCCCGGAATTTCGCCGGCTTACGCCACGCGATGCCTGCGCACTTGCTCTTCGTTCAATTCGAGGCCGAGGCCGGGGGCGTCGGGGATGGGGAGGGAGCCGTCCTTCATGCGGACGTGATGTTTCGTGAGGCGCTCGCGCAGGTCGGTATTTTCCTGCACGACGAACTCAGCGATGAGCGCGTTTGGGATCGCGTTGAGCCAATGCAGCGCCGCGTGAACATTGATGTAAGTGCTGAAGCCGTGATTGGCGACGCGCAGGCCGCGGTCAGCGGCGAGGCTCGCAATCTTCATCGCCTCGGTGAAGCCGCCGCATCGTGTGAGATCCACCTGCACGATATCCACCTGCCCGCGATCCATCAGTTCGAGGAATGATGCGCGGTTGCTCTCCTGCTCGCCGGCGGCGATGTTGACCGGGCTCGCCGCAGTGAGCTTCGCATAGCCTTCGTAGTCGTCCGGCTGGAGCGGTTCCTCGAGCCAGAAGATGTTGAATTCGTCGAACGCTTTTGCGCGTTGGATCGCGGTGCGTGCGTCCCACACGAGGCCGGCATCGATCATCAGGTCAGCGTCAACACCGAGACCTTTGCGTGCCTGGCGAACGAGATCCACGTCGGTCTTTGCGTCCTGGCCCATCGGCGACCAGCCAAACTTCACCGCATCGAACCCGCGGCCGCGGATGCGCCGGGCGAGCTCGCCCGTCTTCCTGGGTGTCGCGCCAAAGAGCGAGCTCGCGTAGCAGCGGATCTTTTGATGAAAGCCGCCACCGAGCAGCTTCCACACGGGCATGCCGAGAGCCTTGCCCTTGATGTCCCAAAGCGCGAGATCGATGCCGCTCATTGCGTGCAGCCCGATGCCGCGCCGGCCGGAGTAGATCGTTCGCTGATACATCGTGTGCCAGAGTCGCTCCGTCTCGAAGGGGTCCTCGCCAATGAGGAGATGCTTCAGGCCCGTACTGATCGTGTGCGAGAATGGCCCCTCGATAACCGCCTTTGCGGCAAGCGGCGACGAATCCACTTCGCCGAGTCCGGTGATGCCTGCATCGGTGCTGATTTTCACGATGAGCGCGTCCTGTCCGCTGTCGCACTGCTCGCGGACGACTTTCTGTGAAACGTAGATGGCTTCGACGTTGGTGATTTTCATGTGGAGAAGGATTCCGGGGTGGTCTGGCGCTTGTTGTCGGCAACAGGCGTCCTGACAGGCGAGACAAAAGCACTCGCGGGCCACAGAGGTGAGTCGTTTTGGCGGACGGCGTGCTCACGCGCTTGAACGCGCTTATTCGCAAAGTGTGACGGACCCCGAATCTGGCTGAATCGTTACGACCGCAAGGCAATTCAATCGCGTAGCTGATGTATGGACGCGTCCTGCCATGCCCAAACTCCTCAAGCGCCGGGTGACGATTCGCTGCGGGTGGAGGAATACGCGCCGGATGCCGATGCCGGCCCTGTCCCTGCCAATCCCGGTGATTGCGAAAGCGAAGACCAACTGACCTTGGCCGATTTGGAGCGATTCGGAGAGCGCATTCGCCTGGCTGTCCGTACGCTTGCGTGTGACTTGCCGCGAAGCGCTGACGCCGAAGAGCCTTCGGAGTGCACCGCGATCACTCGGTACATTCATTCACGGCTGCCCTAGCCACCGCTGTCTGGGATCCTGCAGTGTCGGGCAGCGGGGGAGCGTCCGGCCTTCCAGTGGCGAAAAACGTTCACCACGTTTCGCGGGTCCGCACATCGTCCGAGAATTCGAATGGAATCACTTTGGAATTCTCGGGAACGGGTGCCAGCAACGGGTGCAACAGAGATTCCCGGCGCTGAGGGAAGGAAACGACAACCGAAGGCGGCTCGCCTGGATTTGCCGCTGCACAAATCGCTTCGGACATACGGAGATTTAAACGCGCGCGACCGAGCTTGAGCCGCGCACTTCGCATGAACGAACTCCAATAGGGGCGCGCTTCATGCACGCGGCTTAAACAGGCACGCGGCTTAAACAGGCACGCGATTTTTCATTCACGTGCGAAATGGCGAGTTGGAGTTCCGAGTCCATCGCGACACAATGCTTGTCGTTCAGAGGCAGAGATCAATCCGAATTTGTGCATTTCCGCGCCATTGGCAGATCGATTTGCGCTGCCGAGCAACCCGGTGAAGTTTCTGCTCTGGGAAACGTCACTTAAAGAGAATGGTGGCTACATCAACCCTAAGGAACGACCAACTGCACGTCCAACAAGCCGGCCTGCCGCGATTGGCCGATTGTATGATCGCGTCACTTCTCTTTTTTCCCGCGTTGGCAGCCGGTGGCTGGGCATTTACCTATTGGCTCTTGGGCGGAGGGCTCGGAGGGGCAATTCTCCTCTTCATTGTGCTGAAAATGCTCGGCAAGTAAGCTGGTGGGCGAAACTGCACGGGCTCCGAACTGAGGCTTCTCGAATGATCCCAGCTACGGAATGCGTTTTCCTGCTTTCACCTGCGCACTCCGGCGGCAAGCGCGCCTTCATGCTCACGCGGCCGGCAGCGACGTTTCAACTCGCGCGGCAGGTGCAGATCGGAAGCGCCACCCTTGGCGACGTATTCACTTTTTGCAGTGGGTTGTACTTTCGTGGAAAACTCAAATACGCGCGGTACTTCGAAAACCCGCCTCCTGGCGTCAATGGGGTACATATCATCACTGCTGGCTACGGTTTGGTTTCGCCGGAGCAATTCGTCGGCACCCGGGAACTCGCCGAATTCTCGAAGGTGCCGGTTGATCCGCGCGAACTGCGTTTTACGATGCCACTGCGCGAAACAGCGGCGGCATTGGCCGCCGCGGGCTCGTTTCGGGTCGTGTTGCTCGGCAGCGTGGCGACCGGCAAGTATATCGACACGCTTTTGCCGATATTTGGGGAGCGGCTTCTTTTTCCGACGGAGTTTGCCGGGCGAGGAGACATGAGCCGTGGAGCGCTCATGCTGCGCGCTGTCGCTTCGCAATGTGAATTGAGTTACGAGCGCGTTTTGAAGGCGTCGCCCGCCCTCTCTGAAACTGGACGGCTCCGAAAGGGTACCCGTCCTGCCCGGTTTCGCGGGGGCCCGGACGCGGCGCGCTAGCTCCGCTTTCTCCCGCCAAATGCGCCGCCTTTGATCCATGCAAGAATTGCCGGCTGGGCAACGCCCGCCAGGACCTTTAAAACGGCCCACATGCCTGGGCGCCCTTGCTCGGCCGGCACTGCCACGTATTTTGCGGGAATAAGTATTTTTTCCGGCGCTCGCTTTTTGAAAAGCAGTGCGAGGGCGCCCCCAAAGGTCACCCCTCCGGCGATCCAGATCCACTTATGCCTCGACCATGATCGCTCCAGCTTGCGCGTGAAATTCGTCTCTGCCTTGAGGATGTCGGCCCGCTGACGAATTATCCGGCGCGTTTCCTCGATTTGTAATGCGAGGGCTTCGATCTGGCTGTTCATGCCAAGTCCTTCCTGAGCTGTTCTCGCGTAGCGACGAAGAGTTTCTTGTGAAGGCGTCGTTTGATTACAATGACGAGAATCCCTGCAATCAAAAGGTGAGCAATGCCCGCACCGAGCATGACAAGCACCCAAACGCCGCCGACCGCACCGCAAACCCATGCGATCAAAAGGGCGAGCGTGACTGCCAGAAACAAGTACGCCACCAAAAGTGAAAACGCCGCTGCTGCCGCCAAACCGGACGTGATCCCCGCGTGAATGCCGGCTTCGCGCCCCTCTATCGACAACAACATCCAGCGAGCTCGGAAATGTTGGACCAGCGACGTCCACAGATTTTTTCCCGCAGCCCACATCCCCGGATGACTGTGCATTGGCGCCGACATTATCTCCCGAGTGAGTAGCCTACCGCTGCACCCGCCACAAAGGCGAGGGCGATGGATGTGAATGGATTTTGCCGCACATACTCCAATGCCTCGTCTTGGAAGTCGTGCATTCGATGGGCAGCATCCTCGTACGAATTTTTCGCCCGTGCTGAGAACTCGGAGAATTTTTCTTCGGCTTTCCCTCGAAATTTAGCAGCAGCATCCGCCACTTTCTTCGTGGCTTCGGAGAGAGGGCTGGTGTCGCCGCTTGCTCCAGCAGAGCCGGCGGGCGGGTTTCCAGGGGCGGAACTTTCGTCTTTGTCAGTAGGGTTCGAGTCCATAGCGTTTGTCACGACCTATCGTCACACAAGCACTGACGGATGCCTTAATTTCGCCTCCGATGCTTCGATGAGGGGATATTGCGTTCCTCTCGTCCAAGGCATCGGGCATCGGGCATCGGGCGCAGGCGACTCGCCGCGGCGGAATCTGCTGACGTGTTCCGAGGCACGGCGCGTGACAACAAAGAGCGACCAGAGCGAACTCGGCGCGCGAAAGGCGACATGTGAACACGACCACCTCGAAAGCTGGCCGTTGGCCCGGCCTGTTCAAAGATACCATCAAGGCATGGATGCAAGATCGCGCGCTCAATCTGAGCGCGGCCCTGGCCTACTATTCGATATTCTCGATCGCGCCGCTTCTGATTATCGCCATTAGCATTGCCGGACTGGCTTTTGGGGCCGAGGCGGTTCAAGGGAAGCTCGATGAACAGTTGAAGACGTATGTAGGTCCCGAAGCCGCCGCTGGCGTGCAGTCGCTCGTGAAGGGAGCGTCCAAAACCAGTCATGGATGGATTGGCGCGACAGTAGGCTTTGTCACGTTGCTCCTCGGTGCTTCGGGAGTCTTCGGTCAGCTCAAGGAGGCGCTCAACACGGTTTGGGGAGTGAAGACGAAGCCCGGCGCCGGCGTATGGGCTGTCGTTCGGGAACGCCTGCTCAGTTTCGGGATGGTTCTCGTCATGGGATTTCTGCTCCTCGTTTCGCTCCTGTTGACGAGTGCGGTCGCGTTCCTCAGTTCCACGCTGAATTCAGCCCTGGGAATTTCCGGGGCGTTCGCGGCGCTTGCCACGTTTGTGTCATCCTTCGCGGTGGTCACAGTGCTCTTCGCGCTCATCTTCAAAGTCCTGCCCGATGCAGAAATCGAGTGGAAGGATGTGTGGATCGGCGCCGTCGCAACCGCGGTGTTGTTCGAGGTGGGAAAATTCGGATTGAGCTTTTACCTGGGGCGCGAGGCTGCCTCATCGAGCTACGGAGCGGCAGGCTCGGTCGTTTTGTTGCTGTTATGGGTCTATTATTCGTCCTGTATTCTTCTGCTTGGAGCTGAATTTACCAGTGTTTATGCGGAAGCTCGCGGCCACGCCGTCGCGCCGTCTGAGAACGCGGAGCCGGATGAACGCACCGCGTCCCCGGCACAGGCGGCGGCTGTTAGAAGCCCTGAGCGCGAGCACGTGCCGCTGCCTCAGGTGTCGTTTCGCCGCAACTGCGTTCGTGAGGATTCGGCATCTGCGATGAAGCGTCTATCGCCGCTTCTTTGCTCAGTTTTGGGAGCCGCCGCCGCTTCGTTTCTCGCGGTTCGCTATGTACGAAAGCCGTCCGAATAAGGGCGATAGTCGCGGGGTGCCCCGCGGTGGGCGACCGCTCCGCGCCATCCAGGGTGAAATCCGCCAGCGCATTCACCGATTCATCGCGCCGCGGATCTACGGCGCCCGACTCACGCCGCTCGCAACCGAGGCCCGTGGTAATATTGAAACACTGCACCCTGCCCTTTACGCAGTCGCCTGGCATCCGGCGGCGCCTCCTGCACCACCGCGCGCAACTGCTGCGTTTCACCCTCCAGCCATTCGTTCAGCTTCGTCATCGCCTCTGAGAATTCCGCATTGTCGGCCTCAGCCAGCACTTCGCGGAGTTTCTCGCCCGCCTTCTCGCGCGAACATAGTTTGCGCTCTCGGGAAATGAGTGGTCATCGAGCCGTTGCAGCGCCGGGGGTCCCGGGCTTGTCCAATAAATTCCTTCAACGCTTTTACTGCCCGGGCGGTCGCCTATTGCAAATGCGAACCATCATGCTTGCCATAGCGATTCTGGCGTTAAACGCTGCAGCGAACGACAGCTTGGCTCCCTGGGCATCGAACACCCAGCCCGGAGATGCGCCAAAGAAACACGTGGAACAAATCGCAGGCGCCGGAGGGGAAAAGCGCACGTACATCGTGGTGCACGGGGGCACGATGGACGGCACAAACTGCCGGTCGCCGATGGGCTGCGGGATGAACCGGGAAGGGGCAATCGAGCAGAGCTGGCAGTCGAACCGCGTCGTGCGGATGGAGAATGTGGGCCAGACCGACGTGGTCGATCCCTGGCTCTCTGACGGGCGGAACAACTTCCGCAACATCAAGGAACTCGTGGCTGCGGTCGTCACCGCTGAGATGAGTGATGGGGAGAAAGCAAGAGCCCTCTGGTTCCAGCAGATCCGGCAGCGGTACCATTCCTCGGCCGGCGGCGAGGATCTCGGCGATCCGGTGAAGGTGTTCAACATCTACGGTCTCAACCCGTGCGGGAAGGACGCCATGATCATGGGTGGCCTGTGGAAGCAAGTGGGGCTGAAAGCGGCCCCAGTCCGGCTGGTCGGTCACGCTATTGCCCAGGTCAATTACGACGGTGGGTGGCACGTGATGGATGGCGACCTTGGAATGATCTACCTGCTGCGCGACAACGAAACGCTTGCGAGCGACCGGGAGTTAGCCCGCGATCACGACCTCGTGAAGCGGACGCACACGATGGGCATCCTGGTGGACGACAACCGCATGCGGGACGAGGGCGCCGCGGCGATGTTCGTGAGCGAGGAGCCAATTCAGGGAAACCGAGCATGCAAGGAGGATACGACCATGCAGATGACTCTTCGCCCCGGCGAGGCGCTGGTCTGGCGTTGGGGGCACTTGAAGCCAGCCAAGCACATGTCACCCAATCAATTCCTCTACCCGGACAACATCTGCAACGGTCTGTGGGAATACCGGCCGGACTTTAGCGGCGAAGTTTGGAGAAAGGGCGCGATCAAGGCTGAGAACGTCGCCTCCGGCCCGGAGGGTCTGGCGGCGGTAAACGGCCGGACCGGCATGGTCGTGTGGAAGATATCCAGTCCATACCCCTTCGTCGGCGGGCATCTCGATACCGAAGCCAGCGGGGCGAAGTTTGCCGTTTCGTCCGACGGCACCAAATGGACGGACATCGCGGGCAGCAATTTCGACAAGTTCTTTCCGCTGGAGGGCGATCCGTACTACCAGTACCAACTGCGTTGCGAACTACCGGCCGGAGTCAAAATGAAGCGACTGGCGGTCATCAACGACCTGCAGATGGCCCTGCTCGCACTGCCCGAGATGACGGTCGGCTCGAACAGTTTCACCTACACCGACAAGTCGCCCGGCGAACGGAAGGTGCGGATCACACACGAGTGGGTGGAGCGATCCACCAGCAAGCCGCCGGAAGCCCCGGAGGCGGTCTATCCCCCAGATGGCGGCCAAGCCGAGGGCACGGACTTCGCTTTTCGCTGGAGCGTGCCGAAGGATCCCGACGGCGATAAAATCAACGACTACCGCTTCATGCTCGCCACCCGGCAAGATATGCGGTGGCCGCTCTCGACGAACTTCGACAAACTGATTTCGCGGACGGCGGACAAGGGCAGGGCGCAATACGTTTTGCCCGGCACCGGCCTGCTGACTGGCGGCAAAACATATTACTGGCGCGTGCAAGCCAAAGACGAAAAGGGCGTTTGGGGCTCGTGGAGCAAGACCTTCAACTTCACGGTGAATGCGCCGAATTACCCGGTGGAGGTTACGCTCAGCCACGACAGGGACAAAGGAATCGGCATTCTAAAGTGGACCGCCAATCCCGTCGGCCAGAAGCCAGTAAAGTATCGCGTGTACGGCAGCGACGAGAAAGGCTTTTCGGTGAGCGACGTGCCCTACAAAGTCAGCACCGGAACATCGAGGGAGTTGCAGCCTGAGTTCCCGGCGAACTTCATTGCCGAGACCGCGGCCACCGAGCTGGCGGTAGTGGGCGATGGTATCGAGTTGCCCGACGCCAACAAAACATACTATCGCGTGGTGGCCGTGGATATGCGGGGCAAACGGAGCGGGCCTTCCGACTACGCGGAGGCCCCGCGGCCGACGATTTATGGGAAGCCCACGACGCGGGCCAAGGTTGGCACGGAATACCGTTGCCAACTTCAGGCCACCCGCTCTTTGGGCGACCTGCGTCTGCGGATTGTGAATGGCAAGGAGACAGCCAATTTCTGGGACATCGAGAAGCCCAAGTTTGCCATTGAAGAGGGGCCTGCCTGGCTGAAGATCGATCCGACGACAGGCGTGCTTTCGGGCACGCCCGACGCCGCCGGGAAGATCGACGTGGCGGTCGGGGTGACGATCGACAAGGAAGTGCGAAAGCTGGACGACGGCAAACTCGGGTGGGGTGCCGAGACGGTGATCTCGACCTCGACAGAACGTGTGGGCAGCGCCAGGCGGAGGTATTCAATTGAGGTGAGCCGCTAAATCTTCGTACGCGATTCAGCTCCACGAAGGAAATTATGAAAGGCCGGCGGCGCTTCGGGAAGCGGGCGCTCCGGCTTTGCAGGTAATCTTTATGAATCGTTTCGGCCCGTTAAGAAAAGTCCTGCCTCACATCCGAAGAATCGACGCAAGCTACTCAATATCAACATCTAGCATTTAATTGCCTCACCAGGATTCGAACCTAGACAAAGTGAGTCAGAGTCACTTGTGCTACCGTTACACTATGAGGCAGTCGCGGAACCTGACGATGGTAGCGAGGCGGTTTTGGAAGTAAATCAGATTTTGTGACGCGACGACGTGACCGAATTGCATCAAAAAGAAAGTTACCGAGGGGAAGGGAGAAGGAGGAGGGAAGAAATACGTTGCATCAAAAAGAGGTGTTACCGGGAGGGATGCACGAAGACATGAGTCAAAGAACGAGAAAAGAAGTGATGGAACGACTGAGGAAGAACTACGAAAAAGGGGATCGATTTGTGAGGATCAGGATCGTGGACGAAGCAGTGAGGCTGCTAGGCTATCATCGCAAGGCGGCGATCCGGGCACTCAATCTTGGGAAGGGCAAAAGGCAGCAAGTGGCTGTGAGCGGAGGCAGAGGACGGCCCAAGAAGTATCGGGCTGGGGAACTGCTGGAACCGCTGAAGCGGATCTGGCTGGTGGCCCAACAACCGTGTGGGCGGCGACTGGAGGCGGCAATGGCCGACTGGGTGCCGGCGTATGAGCAAGAGCATCGCAGCTTGAGCGCAGGAGTCAAAGAAGCGCTGCTAACGGCAAGTTCGGCAACGCTGGATCGGCTGCTCAAGCCACTGCGAGCCGCACATCGGCGAGGCTTTGGCGGGACGCGTCCCGGCAGCTTGTTGCGCCAGCAGATCCCGATTGCCGGAGTGGTCTGGGACAGGAAGGAAGCTGGCTACCTGGAGTTCGACACGGTGGCCTTGTGCGGGGGCCGACTGGAAGGCGATCACGTGTGGATGCTCGACGGGACCGACTACGCCACGGCGTGGGTGGAGATGCGAGCGCAGTGGAACCGCGGCCACCACGGGACACTGAGGGGGTTGGCCGACATCGAAGAGGCGCTGCCCTTTGAACTCAAAGGACTGGATGCCGACAACGGAGCAGAAATCATGAACTACGCGGTACTGGAATGGTGCCGTCAGCGAGGGCGGAGCATCGAGATGACGCGGAGCCGCCCCTATCGCAAAAACGACAACGCGCACGTGGAGCAAAAGAACTGGACGCACGTGAGGCAGTGGTTCGGCTACGAGCGCTACGACAACGCAGAAGTCGTAGGCAAGATCAACGAACTGACCCGAGGCGCGCTGGGCCAGTTACAGAACTACTTTTTGCCGACCTTGAAACTGGTGGAAAAGAAGCGCGACGACAAAGGCCGCCTGCAGCGGCGCTACGGGGAAGTGCAAACCCCCTATGCGCGAGTGCTGCAAAGCGCGCAGGTGAGCTGCGAGAAAAAAGCGCAGTTGGAAGCCATGCGAGCGCGCCTCAATCCCTTTGCGCTGGTGCGCGAGATCGAGCGCCAACTGCGCGACATCCATGCCCAACGCCAGAGAAGCAAAAGTGAGAGCTTCGCTTTTTCGAGCAAGGGGGCTATGCGCCCCCTTGAACCCCGCAGTTTAAGGGGAACAGCGGCGAAGCGCACTCGCTGCGCGAGCGCGCTCTCAACGACACCAAAACCAACCACCAAAAACACACAGAAAGGACTCCCGCCTCGGTAACACCATTTTTGATGCAACGACCCTCACTTCTCAATCACCCAGGGTAACACCTATTTTTGATGCAGGTCGGTGACATCGGCTCATCGAGCGCTCTCGATGGCCGTGCATCCGACCCGACACAGCAGATATGGCTCGTATCAGTAGGGTGGGATTTGAGTAGGATTCACCACGGCTCTGCCCGCCATGAACCCGAATCGACCCACGCCATGATCATCTGGACCGGCAACGGAATCGTCGTCCCATTTCTTTTTGCCGCTGGCTATTGGATTGCCAGCCTGACTGCGAACGGCATTTGGGGCGCGAACTATACGGAAACCCATGACTGGGTGATTTCCGTCAGCATTGTCATCGGCTCTGTATTTTGCTGGCTTGTGGGCCGTTCACTGCAAAAGAGGGCGGCTCGGGTGGTGATCGATAAACAAACCGGGAAGGAGTTTATTTATCGTACGTCCCACACGTTGATGCTCATTCCAATTCATTGGTATGCGATTATTGGCCTGGCGGCGGCACTCTACGTAGGCATCCATGGCGTGCCGAGGTCGCCGTAATGCGATTACACGCGAGGAATCGCCCACTGAGTTCAATTGAACACCAAACGCTCTACGTCCTATTTGGCTACGGTTAACCGGCCAAATATTCCGTCCTGCTCAGTATTCGGTCCCGCGGTGAAGTATAAGGATAGCGAATCACCAAGACTTACACCGTTTCCGAACGCGAGTCCCCAAATCCCTTCGATGGCAATCGGGTTTCCACAGGAGTCTCGCATATAGTCGTAGAAGTCGCCGGATTCCGGATCGAACGCCGCGATGGTGCCATCGCCGAAGTTGGCGACGAGGAGTTTGCCCTCCACGACGCCGAAGCCTTTCGGTGCGATGGCAAGCCCCCAGGGCGAGTTAAGCAGACCTTTGCCGCGCATCTCGTTGATGATTTTGCCGTCGCGATTATAGACGACCACATGGCCGGCGCCTTCGTCCGGCACGTCGGTCGCGGCTTCTTCGGCGCCCGTATCGACGACCGCATAGGAAACGTAAAGTTTGTCTCCGATGTATTGAATATTGTAGGGGCTGTATTCCTCGGGGATTCCCGCGGGCCGTTCAAACTGGACGCTGGAGGTGATTTCGGCCCATTGGTTGTTGAAGACTTGGATGCGTTTATTCTGGAAGTCTGCCACGTAAAGCCGGTTCTCCGCGATCTTTCTGCCGGCGGCGTCCGCTGTGCAGGGGATGGTGGTCATCGCGACGCCGGTATAGGCAGGGAGGAATGGCAGGGATAGTATCTGGTCGGGCCCCTTTGCCGAGTAATCTTTCACGATCACCGCGGTTTTCATGCTTTCCGCCGTGTTTGCACGCCAGGCATTGATCGTCCCATCAGTGGTAACGAAGACGAATTTTGCCGCGCCGGAAGAGTCAGCTCTAGCAACCGGAGTGCCGCCAGAGAGGTTCACCGCGGGTCCGCTGATCGGAAACTCAATCGGTTGTCCGGCCACGTCGCTGGCGGCATTATAGACCTGGCCGGTGACATTCGGCAGGCCGTCTTCAAACGAAATCTTGGGCCCATCGATCGAAACTATTTTGAGGCCGTCCTGGTACAGCGGTTTGCCGTTTGCATCCCCGATGTAGAGGCTGGTGCTTGCATTGCCTGCATTGCTTACCCAGATGTGTCCCCCCGCTCCGGGGGGCCGTAACGCGATGCCCCATGGATTGACTAGATGCGGATCCACAAAAGCCGCGGGATGAAATTCCTTCCGATTAGCCACCAGAATGGTTTCGTCGTAAGCGAAGTGTTCAGCGGATGCCGTATTGGTCCACACAGGCCACGCTGCGAGGCAGCAAAGCGCCGTGCGGAAACTCCGAATGACATCATTGGTGACGGTGAGAATGAGATTCATTTTTGAAAATCCCGGGACGATTTCGTATTGGCGCGGATCGCGCACGCGAGGAGCGAAGCGATCGATGAGGGACCTCAGGCCTGGCAAAGCCGGCGAATCGAGAACCTATGAAAGGCACCTATCCCCGCGAGCGCGAGACCAAGGAGACCGACGGTGGTTCCGGAGTCGGGAACTTCGGAAGCGGCGGGAATCGCCGATACCGTCACGGTGACTCCATTGAGCGCTGTGAACGCCTCGGCGGTCGGGTTGTTGAGGTCATCGAGTTGGAGTAGAAACAGGCTGTCGCCGAGTCCATCGGTGGGAATATTGAACAGATTGGCATCGAGAATAGCGAAGGCAAAGGCGTCGGGTGCGGGTGAATTCACCTCGCTCGTAAATTCGAGGTCGAATTGGAAGTGCGAGCCGGGGGTGAAACCCTGGTAAATTTCGTTGAAGAAATCCGTGGTCGTCAGTGTGATTCCGCCGGGCGACTTCAAGTCGCCGGATGCCCCGCCAGTGAGAGTAGGATTCATCAAGGCGTGACCGCCGCCGAATTTGAAGTTGCTGATGGTAACGGTGTTTGTTGCGGAATCTCCACCCTTGATTAGCATGAAGTCGAGCGAGAATGGCCCGTCGGGGTCGCCGATGAGGGAACTTGTATCAACATCGATACGATAGCTTCCGGCTTTGCTTTGTTGGGTGCCAAGGAAAAGGCAGGCACTGAGGATCAAGAAACGCGCTAACTTGGACATGTGGTTATATTTCATTGGGTTTGTGTATGTATCTTTTGATAAAAGGACTGTTGGTTGACGTGTGATCAGTTTAGGGTGTATTGATGCTGTTCAGTGTGCGGGCCGTGTAGTCGATTGCGCCATTGGAAGGGTTGGTGAACTGCAACGTGGTAGTGGCCGATGCGCCTGGGGCCAACGAGCCGGCACCCACCGGGACGGTGATGCAAGGGCTGTTCAACGGGGTAAACCCGGTGGTGTTCGCGCCAGCATTGGCAAGAGTGCAAGTTACACTGAGATTATCGAGAACCAGCCAGAAGGGGCCAGTCATCGTCTTTGCGGTCTCGTTTTTGATCGTTACTTCCTGCACATACTTTCCGGTGCGGCGGTCACGCACGAAGCCTCCGCGTGTCACAGTGACATTGTTTGTAGGGGCAATGTCATGCAGCATGAGGACTTGGCCACCTTCGACCTGGGCTGTCGTGATTCCGTTGGTGTAGTGTGTCTGATCGGAACTGATATACCATGCCTCACGCGGGTTGCCACAGGTCAGGGCGCTGTCCGCCATGATGCTGGTGATATCGATGATTCCCGAGCCCTCTTCGTCGTTATTAAATGGAGTAGTTGCGGGAACACCGACGTCGCCGAAACGCGCAGGGTCATGCCTGGCGATCTTGACGAGAGTATTTGCGACGGGGTCGAACTCCCAAATCTTGCCGTTGTGCGCTGCGCCTCCGACATCCTCCTGGATAAGGACGTGGCCCGACGCGTGGTTTACAGTGATGTTATCGAACATGTTAACCTTTTCGGTCCCGACGACGCGCCCATCGATGAGCAAATCAATTTTGCCGCCAAGGTCGGGATCCGTAATGTCGTCGAATGTTAAGCGCCAGAGGCGAGTCCTGCCGATCGACGTGCCGAGGCCGTCGGACTGCAAGTCGAGCACATCGGTAGTGACAACGTAATATTCAGAGGGATTCAAAGGATTCCAAGCGCCGTCTTCAGGACGCGAGAAAGTAGTTGAACTTGTCGGACTGAGGACGAAACGCGTGCCGCTCGTGATGTTAGTGGCGCGCGTCGAGTTATTCACGATCTCGACTGGATTTCCGACGACGCTTACAAACTTTAAAGTGCCATTGGTAAGGCCGGCCTTGTCAGCTTCCGTCCCGGTGTCCTGTTTGGTGCCGACGTACACGGCAATCGCGTTCGTCATGATTCCGCTGCCGCCGTCGTTGTTTGCGAGCACGACTGTCTTGTCCTGTTCGTACGGACAGGCGAGCGCGTTTTCCCAGGATCCGACTGCATTGATGCCGGAGCCATTTGAATTCAGATTGAATTTGCCGAGTGTATAGCTCTTGCCGATATCGGGCCCGGAAGCGACGGTCGCCTGTTGAAAGCCGGTGCCCCCTTCCTCGCCATGCATATAGATGCGAGCGGTCGTACCGAGGCCCGTTACTGAGTTATAGTAAGCTGTGGGAGCGGCAAGGTCGCCCGAGCAGAACCGATTGAATGCTACGGTTTGCGGTGTCGGATTCGACGACTGCGTGGCAGAATTCCACCGAAAGATTTGCTTCATCAGGTCTTCGCCCTCACTGACGGCAAGCGTGCTCTTGTTGATGATTATTTTCGATACGTAGGCGCCTTTCGAACCGTGTGCCCGGGTAACTCCGGCTGCGTTGCCGTGCTCGTGATTCACGACCAGCGTGAACTTTCCGTCCCCGTTGTCGAATGCGCCCATTCCATCTGGAATGCCATTCAAGCTGAATAGAGTGCCGTTTGGATTCGTGACGACGTCGTCGGGCGTGCTGCCGGTGTTATCGACAGTTAGCAGGGAATAGGATTCCCAGCCAGGGGCGGTAGGCTGGATGTAAGGAGTGGATGCGGTGCTTGGACCTTTAAAAGTTTGGGCTGATGCGACGGCCGCGAGTGCGATTGCAAACGAGACTGTAAGTGGGATTGGGTTGCGGGTATTCATTAGTGGATGGATGAAGTTATGCTGGCTCGGATTGCGCGCGCCTTATCCGCTCCCCGCCGTAAGGATGGCAAGGTGGCTATGGCAAAGCTCTCGCGGCGTAGTTTTCGGCTTTGTGCCGTTCGCCACGATCGACGTCGTTCATGCGAGAAATTCGTGACGCGATGGTTACTATTGTAAGAACGGCCATCTGTTGGCATTGCCTTCCCGTGCCGGAACGAGCGCATTTCCGTCATGTGAGGGTGCTGATTCCCGTGTGTCGCTGATTTCGGGGCTTGAATCCGAATTCGCCTTTGGTGATCGATGGTCCGCTATGAATCTCTCCCGTCGATCATTTCTCGTTACGCTCTCCGCGGCTTTGTCCGCCCCTGCTTTCGCGCAGGAGAAAAAGCTCCCGATCAAACTGGGCTTCGACAATTTCGCGGTGCGTGCGCTGGGCTGGAAGGCACCGGAATTGATCGACTACGCGGTCAAGCTGAAATGCGATACGATTCTCATCAGCGATCTGGAGGCTTTTGGGCCGCTCGATGACGGGGCTCTCGCGGAGGTGCGCAAGCGGGCGGAGGGTGCGGGCATCGGGCTGTACGCGGGCGGGTGGAGCATTTGTCCCTCGAGCAAAAGATTCAAAAACAACTATGGGACGGCGGAGGAGCATTTGCGCCTTGGCATTCGCGTGGCGAAGGCGGTGGGATCGCCTGTGTACCGTGCAATCCTCGGCGATTCCAGCGATCGGCAAACGGAAGGCGGCATTCGTGCGCGGATAGCTGACACCGTGAAGGTCCTGAAGGCGTGTCGGTCCGCTGCGATGGACGCGGGAGTGAAGGTCGCCGTGGAGAATCATGCCGGCGACATGCATTCGTGGGAACTGCGTGATCTCATCGAGGCGGCGGGAAAAGACTACGTGGGCGCAAATATCGATTCCGGCAACGCTGCGTGGACGCTCGAGGACCCCTTCGACGTGCTTGAAAACCTGGGGCCGGTGACGGTTTGCTCCAGCTTGCGCGACAATATGATTTGGGAGACGCCCGATGGCGCCTCGGTCGCGTGGACTGCTGCGGGCGAGGGGCTCATGGACTGGAAGAAGTTTGCGGCGCGCTGGCTCGAACTGTGCCCGAAGGTCCCGATTATGATCGAGACGATATCGGGCTTCTCGCGCGGGTTTCCCTATAAAAAGGATGATTTCTGGAAAAATTATGATAAACGCCCTGAGGCGTTGGCGCATTTCGAGGCCTTGGTGAAGCGAGGGAAGGCGGTCCCCGCGTTTAAGGCAGAGGGAGCAGACAAGAAGAAGGCAGAGCAGGACTACCAGAAGGGGGAAATTGAGCGCTCCATCAAGTACCTTAGGGAGGTTATCGGGCTGGGGCTGAAATAAAAATCTCGCAACCTTCCCCCAAGGATGGAGTTTCTCAGCCGCTATGAAAAAGCATATCCTTACCGTCGCAGCCGCAGCGCTGCTTTCCATTCCTACCTTCACGCTGGCCGAAGATAAACCCGCTGGTGACAAGCCCGCCGGTGATAAACCCGCGCCAGGCGCCGGCGAGCGTCCCGGACGCGGCCCCGGAGGACCGGGCGGACGCAACGCGTTCAGCCCCGAGGAGCGTATCAAGCGCATGACTGAGCTCCTCACGCTGACGCAGGAACAGCAGGACAAAATCAAGGCCATTTACGCCAAGCAGGCCGAAGCGATGAAGGCGTTGCAGGAGAAGGGCCGTGACAAACTGACGGACGAGGATCGGACGAAGATGCGCGAGTCCTTCACCGAGACGCAGAAGGAAGTGAACGCCGTTCTGACGGACGAGCAGAAGAAGAAGTGGGAGGAATCCCGTCCGCAGCGTGGCCAGGGCGGCGGTGGTCGTCGTGGCGGTGGTGCAGGTGGCGGCGGCGGTGCTGTCCCGCCTCCCGGTGGCGCGAAGCCCGAGGAGAAGAAGTAATCAACTCGATTCATTAACCCAAAGGGCGGGGAGCCACGTGCTTCCCGCCCTTTTTTGTGGGTTTGCTCGAACGTGCGTGAAAGACGAGGTGGGACGCGGTTCGCGCAAACGAATGCACGATCGGTTTTGACGCCAGCCGTTGTGCCGATAGTTTGTTCGCCTTCGATGTCTTGCACAAAAATAGATCCTGCGCTGCATCAGGCGCGGAAACCTGATTGGATCAAGGTTCGGCTGCCGAGCAATCCCGTCTTTTTTTCAACGAAAGCGCTCATCAGCGACCTGAGACTGCATACGGTTTGCGAGAGCGCGCAGTGCCCGAACCGCTGGGAATGCTGGAGCAGCGGCACGGCGACTTTCATGATTGCAGGTGATCGCTGCACGCGGGCATGCGGCTTTTGCGCGGTGACCACGGCAAAGCCCTTCGCCCTCGAGGCGGACGAACCGCAGCGTGTGGCAGAGGCAGTGAAGCGTTTGCGGCTCAAACACGTCGTGATCACGGCGGTGGCCCGGGACGATTTGCACGATGGCGGTGCTGACCATTTCGCTCAGACGATTGAGGCGGTCCGGGAAGCCGTGCCGGAGATGATCATCGAGGTGTTGACGCCGGATTTCCACGCGAAGGAGGACTGCCTGCGCATGGTCGCGGATGCGCGTCCTCACATCTTCAATCACAACATCGAGACGGTAGAGCGACTGACGCCGCTCGTGCGGTCGCGTGCGAAATACCGCATTTCAATGCAAGTGCTACGCAGGATGAAGGAGATCGCTCCTGCGATTGTGACGAAAAGCGGCATCATGCTTGGCCTTGGCGAGACCGAGCCTGAGATTTTCCAGGCGATGGACGACCTGCGGGAGAATGGCGTGCAGGTGCTCACCATCGGACAATACCTGCGGCCAAGCCCGGAACATTTGCCCGTCGTCGAGTATGTGCATCCGGACACGTTCAAGCTCTACGAGCGCATCGCTTACGACAAAGGCTTCGAATTTGTCGCCAGCGGTCCGCTGGTCCGTTCCTCATACCACGCGGCGGATTATGACCCTCGCGAACGGCATGGCATTTAGCCGGCACAGGATTTTTCTTTTGCGCGCGCTCGCTTCCTGTTTTTTCCCCGCCCTTAAATGAAGAAAGCGCTCATCACCGGCATCACGGGGCAGGACGGCAGCTATCTGGCCGACTTGCTTTTGGAAAAAGGCTACGAGGTCCACGGCATCATCCGGCGCGCTTCGACATTTAACACCGCGCGAATCGATCATCTTTACCAGGACCCTCACGTGAATGGTGTTCGCCTGTTCCTGCACTACGGGGATCTGTGCGATTCGCTGAATATGACGCGGCTCATCGATCGCATCCAGCCGGAGGAGATTTATCATCTTGGCGCGCAGAGCCACGTTCGCGTCAGCTTTGACATCCCGGAAAACACAGGCGACATTGTGGCGCTAGGTACGATTCGCATCCTGGAGGCGATTCGCGAGGCAAAGGTGAAGGCACGATTTTACCAGGCGTCATCGAGTGAAATGTACGGAAAGGTGCAGGCCGTCCCGCAGACGGAGACGACGCCCTTCTGGCCGCGATCGCCGTATGCCGTGGCCAAGGTGTATGCGTATTGGGCCACGGTGAACTATCGAGAGAGCTATGGCATGCATGCGACGAACGGCATCCTTTTCAACCACGAGAGCCCGCGGCGCGGCGAGACGTTCGTGACGCGAAAGATCACGCGCGCTGTCGCGCGCATCAAGCTCGGAATGCAAAAGGAGCTGTATCTCGGCAATCTGGATGCAAAGCGCGATTGGGGCTACGCAAAGGAATATGTGGAAGGCATGTGGCGCATGTTGCAGCAGCCCGACGCCGATGACTATGTGCTCGCGACGAAGGAGACGCATAGCGTGCGTGAGTTTTGTGAGGTCGCGTTCGCCCACGCGGGGCTGAACTGGCAGGATCATGTGAAATACGACGAGCGTTACGAGCGCCCGGCTGAGGTGGATTTGCTCATCGGTGACTACGCAAAGGCGAAATCCAAGCTCGGCTGGGAGCCACAGACGAAGTTCGAGGGACTCGCAAAGCTGATGGTGGACGCGGATCTCGAGATCGCACAGGCGGAAAATCGGTAGCCGGGGGCGTCGAAGGCAGGCGCAAGTTTGTCGCCAGCGGCAGGTCATTCTGATTATTGATCGCATCCATGATCGACGTTTTCTCCGACGCTGCACGGCGCGACCCGTATCCACGGTACGCGCAGGTACGCGATATTGCGCCAGTGCAGTATGACGGGACGAGTGGACTCTGGCTGCTGTTCGACTACGAAAACGTGAAGTGGGCTTTGACAGATCATCAGTCGTTCAGTTCGCGGCTTGGGCCTGCGGATTGGATGATCTTCACCGACCCGCCGCGGCATAGCAAACTCCGGGGGCTGGTGTCCCAGGCATTCACCCCGCGCTCAATCGCGAGCCTCGAACCGCGCATCCGTGAAATTTGCCGGCAGCTTCTCGATGAAGCAATGCGCCGGGATAAGTTTGACATGGCCACCGATTTCGCGGTGCCGCTGCCGATGGCAGTCATCGCGGAAATGCTCGGCGTGCCCGTCGCGGATCGGGCGCGATTCAGTGGCTGGAATGACGCAATATTGAACATGAGTTACTCGGTCGTGGGCAGTGCGGCGAGGGAGAGCGTGGTCAGTGATTTCAAAATCGCGACGGTCGAGATGAACGATTACCTGACGGATTTACTCGCGGACCGGCGCGAGTCGCCGCGGGATGATTTGCTGACACGACTGGTTCAGGCCGAGCTCGACGGCGAGCGGCTTGCGCAATCGGAGATTGTGGGGTTCTTCCAATTGCTCCTTCTCGCGGGCAGCGAGACGACGACGAACCTCATCAATAACGCGATTCTGAGTTTCATCGCAAATCCGGACCAACTCGCGCGCCTTCGATCCGCGCCCGGGCTCATGCCGTCGGCGATTGAAGAAGTTCTCCGCTATCGTGCCCCGTTGCAGTGGATGTTTCGCGTGGCGACTCGCGATGTGGAGATGAGCGGGCAGACGATTCCTGCCGGCAAAGTTGCGCTGGCAATGATCGGCTCTGCAAATCGCGACCCAAAGCAGTTTCGGGACGCGGAGCAATTCGATATCACGCGCGATCCGAATCCGCACGTTGCCTTCGGGCAAGGGATTCACTTTTGCCTTGGCGCCGCCCTCGCGCGCCTGGAGGGAAGGATTGCGCTTACGGAATTTCTCAGCCTGGTAAAGTCCTTCGAGCCAGCGACCAGCGATCCATGGCAACCACGCCAGGGACTGCACGTTCACGGCCCGGAGCGCCTCCCGCTTCGGATTGAGAAGGTAGGCAGGTAATTGTTTCATCGCTGTGCGAGGTCCAGAGAATCCGGCGATGCCACGGTGTCCATTTCGTCCACCCCGAGTGTGCCGGGAAAATCTCGTTTCCCATTCCGTCCGTTCGTGGCAAAGTCGAAGGCTCTGGCGAGGCTGCGGCCTTTCGTTGAGCATAGCATGATCTTTTTGCGCACCACGATTCTCTCCATGCTCGTCCCGGTCGCATTGTCGCTGAATGGGCAATGCGAGGAAAACGTCGCGCCGCGGACTGCCGACCCGGCGCCCCACATGTTCGAGGAGTCGTGCTTCGATTGCCACGGCGACGGCGAGCGAAAAGGGGATTTCGCGCTCGATAAGTTGCTGGAAAAAGGAAACACCGAGGCCGTACGCGCGCAATGGGAGAAGGCTTGGAAACTCGTGCGCCACGGTTTCATGCCGCCGGCGGGCGCCGATGTGCTGCCGGATGGGGAGCGTCGGAAAATCACGCGATGGATTGAGCAGGAACGTCTCGGCGTGAATTACGCGAAACCCGATCCGGGCCGCGTGACGATCCGGCGCCTGAACCGGATGGAATACGAATTCACGATCACGGACCTGTTTGGCGTGGACCTGGTGGCGGATGGCGATTTCAGTAGCGATGGCGCCACCACCAAAGCGCGCCTGCGCGAGATGCTGCCGCCGGACGACACGGCGTTCGGATTCGACAACATCGGGGATTTTCAAACGCTCTCGCCGGGCCTGCTCGAAAAATACTTCAACCTGGCGGAATACGTGGTGGACCAAGTGATCTCGCTGGATGGTCCGCATCCTCCGCAACTCGTGCTCAACGCCGCGGACCTGAAGATCGCAAAGAACAGCGAGCGCACGCATACGGACCACGAGATGAATCTCGAGGTGCCACACGAGGGAAAATATCGGCTCGAACTGCAATTCGCACTCGGCGGCTGGCGGGAATACGGCGGCGCCTACGACTTCGCGCTGCGGGTGGATGAGCAGCAGATCATCAAGACGACGGTGGAAGTGGGTGGGCAAAAAATCTATCGCCCCGGCAGCGATGTGACGCTCACACGAGGAGGGCATCGGCTCGCGTTTTTCACCGAGGCCACGAAGCCGGGGCTCAATGGAAAATTCGAGCACCTCGAATTGCGTCCGAAAATGCGCCTCGTGGGGCCGCTCGATGCGGGCATCGTCGAGTATCCCGAGTCGCATCGCCGGATATTCTTCAACGGTACGCCGGCGAAGGATGCGGATGCGCGGCGCAAATATGCGCGGGAGATCATGCGACGCGTCGTGGATCGCGCATTTCGTCGCCCGGCGGCGGATGCCGTGGTCGAGCGCCTTGTGGAGATGGTGATGCGCGCGCCGAAGTTTGAACAAGGCGTGGCGCAGGGGTTGATGGCGATACTCGTGTCTCCGAAGTTCCTTTTTCGTGCCGAGCTTCAGCCGCAGCCTGACGATCCGAAGGCGATTCATCCGATCGATGAATTCGCGCTGGCATCCCGGCTTTCGTATTTTCTCTGGTTGAGCCTGCCGGATGAGGAATTGCGCGGCCTCGCTGCCCGCGGGGAGTTGCGCGCAAACCTGCGCACCCAACTCAACCGCATGCTGGCGGATCCGAAATCGGAGCGGTTCTTCGAGGATTTCCCCGGCCAATGGCTGCGAACGCGCAACGTATTGATGACGCCGCTCGCCCGTGCGGACGAGACGGTGGATTCCGTGCGCGGCTCCATGAAGCGCGAGACGGAATTGTTTTTCGAGCACATTGCACGAAACGATCGCGACCTATTGGAGCTTGTGACGGCGGATTACACGTTCGTGGATCGAGCGCTCGCGAAGTTCTATGGATTGCCTGCAATGGAGAAGGATGGCTTTCAAAAGGTGACTTTGCCCGCGGAAAGCCATCGTGGCGGATTGCTCACGCAGGCGAGCTTCCTGTTTTCCACCTCGAACCCGGGCCGTACTTCTCCGGTGAAGCGCGGCTTGTTCGTCCTCGAAAACCTGCTCGCCACGCAGCCGCCGCCACCGCCGCCGAGCATCCCGGCGCTCGATGATGCGAAAGCCGGGGGCGTGACGCCGAAGACCGTGCGCGAACAGCTCGCGATCCATCGCGAAGACAAGTCGTGTGCCGCATGCCACGCGCACTTCGATCCCATCGGCCTGGCGCTGGAGAACTATGATGCCGTATCGCGCTGGCGCACCACGGAGCGCGGCGAGCCGATCGCCCCGAACGAAAAGACAGTGACCGGCCAGACGCTTACAAGCGTCGGCGACCTCAAGCAGATGTTTGTAGCGCGAAAGCAACAGTTTTACCTGTGCCTCGCCGAAAAGCTGCTCACTTATGCCCTCGGGCGCGGACTCGAACCCAATGACACGCCCGCCGTGGATCGCATCGCGGAGCAAGTGCAGGCCGGTGGAGGGAAGTTTTCCACGCTGCTTGCGGCAGTGGTGGAAAGCCCGGCCTTTCAGACGCGGCGCGGTGACGACGGCAACCTGAAGATCGCCCCGCGCGTCGCCGTTCCCGAGGCGCCGCCGCCGGAGCAGCGCAAAGGTCGCAGAATTCGCCGCCAGCAAAATGCCGAGGAACCCGCAAAAAATGCCGTCCCATCGTCTCCGGGTGCACCTTCCAAAACCGAAGACAACAAACCATCGCCATGATTCACTCCGCTTCATCGAAGTTCGGCCGCCGGGCATTCCTCCGTGGGTTCGGTGCCTGCCTCGCACTTCCGACTCTCGAGTCGTTGTTTCCGACGCGCGCGCTTGCGGGCGCTGCGCCGGGGCTGGCTACAACCGGGGGTGGCATGCCGATGCGAATGGCGTACATCGCCTTCGCAAATGGCTCGAACTACCAGCGCTGGCTTCCGAAAGGCTCGGGCCGGAATTACGAGTTGAATGAGACTTTTGCGCCGATGGCGGGCCTCAAGGACAAGTTTCAAGTGGTGACGAACCTTGCGCATGACGCCGCGAACAATTGGGGAGACGGCCCGGGTGATCATGCGCGGGCGGGCGCGTCGTTTCTCACGGGCTGCCACGCGTGGAAGACACTTGGGTCGCGTCTGCATCTTGGCATTTCGGTCGATCAGATTGCGGCCCGGCAAATGGGGCATCTCACCCGAATCGATTCGCTGCAACTCGGCGTCGAGGGCGCGCGAATGTACGGATCTTGCGACACTGGCTATCCGTGTGCGTATCAATATAACATCTCATGGGCCTCGGAGAGTCTCCCGCTCGCTCCCGAGTCGAATCCGCGTGCAATTTTCGAGAAGCTCTTCGGTGGAGGCACGGGCGCCGAGCGTGCCGCCAACCTGCGGCAGCGCCTCGAACGCCGAAAAAGCGTGCTTGATTTCGTGCTCGAGGACGCGCGCAGCCTGAACCGTGAACTCGGTCGAAATGACCGGCAAAAGCTCGACGATTATCTGGCGGCTGTCCGGCAGATCGAAACGCAGATCGAGAAGGCCGGGCGTTTTCGCCTCCCTGAAGCTGCAATGGCTGAACCCGCAGGCAAGCCCGATGATCACACTGCGCACGTGGACCTCATGTATGATCTCATGACGCTTGCATTCCAGACAGACTCGACGCGCGTGATCAGCTTTGCGGTGGCGCCGGAAGGCAGCAATCGCCCGTTTCCTTCGCTTGGGATTTCGGAGGGATACCACTTTCTTACGCATCACGCCGGCAATCAGGACAAGATTCTCAAGGTCGCCAAAATCGAACTCTGGTATATGGAAAGGTTCGCCCGTTTCCTGCGCCAGCTCGACGGAATGAAAGAGCCGGACGGAACGACCGTGCTCGACAACTCGATGATCGTGTACGGCTCTGCCATTGGTGACGGTAACAAACACAATCACGACGAACTGCCCGTGATCGTTGCTGGCAGTGGTGGCGGCACGCTGCGGCCGGGGCGCCACGTGTTGCTGCCGCAGCCGATGCCGATGACGAATCTTTACACAGCGCTCCTCGACCGCATGGGCGTAAAGGCCGAACGCGTCGGCGACAGCACCGGCCGGATGGAAGACATATGACGGAGTCAGCCTGCAACGCTGCTAAAAAACGCACGCTGTTTTTCGCTAATGGGACGGCCAAGCTTTTCGAGCACGGCAAGCATATCTTCCCAAACGCGGCGTTTGTTCGCCAGCAACTCGCTCGTTGGGCGCAATAGAAAGGAAGGGTGAAACGTCGGCATCGCCGGGATGCCATGGAAGTCTTTCCATGTGCCCCGGATTCGAGTGATTCCCGCCTTCTCGATGCCAAACAGACCCTCCACGGCGGTGGCGCCAAGGGCGACGATGACGCGCGGTTGGATGATGTTGATCTGTTCGAGCAAGTAAGGCTTGCACGTATTCATCTCGGGGCCGGTTGGTTTGCGGTTGCCGGATTCGCCAGCAGGCATGTTTGGCCGGCACTTGAGAACATTGCCGATATAAACGTCGCCGCGCTTGAAGCCCATCGCCTCGATGAGTTTCGTAAGCAATTGTCCCGCACGGCCAACAAAGGGTTCGCCCTGACGATCTTCGTCCGCGCCCGGAGCTTCACCCACGAACATCAGCTCCGCATCGGGATTCCCGACACCGAAAACCACCTGTGTGCGTGATTTGACAAGATGCGGGCAAAGCGTGCAGGCGAGAACCGGGCCGCGCATGGCCGCGAGGCGCTCGGCCTTTGTGCCGGCTGATGGAGCGATGGTGGTGGCGCCGGGAATGAGAGCGAATGGGGAGGGTTCGCGTATTGCAGCAGGTGCGGCTTTTGCTGTCGGCGCGCCTAGTTCGGCGGCAACCATTTCCGTTAGCTTTTGCATCGACGAGCGCTCGCGCGTCGTCGGCGCGGACGGAGGAGCCACGTCGGCCTTTGCCGTTGGCCGCTCAATGCTGCGTTGCATCGAGGCTGTGTCGGCGAGATTCGCCAAGGCAACGGACGAAGCGCGGGCACGCGATCCGTTGTCGCGGAGCCGGGTCAGCGTATCGTGGACGAATTCGAGTGGGTCGCTCATGTTTAAAAAGCGTAGGGGGCGTGCGATTTCGATGCGAGCTTTGCGATCGCGCACCGGCGAACGATTCGACGGAGGCTTCCGGCCAGCAACGATGGTCCCGAAATCGATTCGGACCCCGGAAAGATTCATTTTGCCGAACGGCGGCTCTGCTCGTAGATAGCACGGCCTTATGTTTGCAGGCACTTTCACGGCGCTCGTCACGCCATTTCGTAATGATTGCTTCGACGAAGCTGCGTTCACGCAACTGATCGAGGCGCAGGTGGCCGGGGGAGTGACCGGGGTCGTGCCGGTCGGTACGACTGGAGAATCTCCTACCGTGACCCATGACGAACATCTGCGAATCATCGAACTCGCGGTGCAAACGGCGCGAGGCCGTGTGAAAGTCATGGCGGGTACTGGCTCGAATTCCACGAAGGAAGCCATCGAATACACCTGTGCAGCGGAGGGACTTGGTGCTGACGCGGCCCTCCTCGTTGCGCCGTATTACAACAAGCCTTCGCAGGAGGGGTTGTATCGGCATTTTCGCGCCATCGCCGAAAAGACGAAACTGCCCATCATGCTTTACAGCATTCCGGGGCGCTGCGGGGTCGAGATCGCGGTCGAGACTTGCGTGCGCCTCGCAGCGGACTGTGAAAATATCGTCGCGATCAAGGAAGCGGGTGGAAAGGTGGAGCGCGTTACTGCCTTGAAAAAAGCGATGCCTTCGGAGTTCGAGATCATGTGCGGTGACGATGGGCTCACGGTTTCCTTCATGAAAGAAGGTGGCGTCGGCGTGGTGAGCGTGGCGTCGAATATCATACCGGGGGAGATCTGCGATCTGGTAGGCGCCGCGCTGGGTGGCGAGTGGGACGATGCGCAGGCGCTTCATGCGCGCTACGCGGAATTTTTCAGCACGCTCTTCATCGAGCCGAACCCGGTGCCCATCAAGCAGGCCCTGGCGTGGCAGGGGCGCATGACGGCGGATGTGCGCCTGCCCCTGTGTGAAATGTCGGCGGCAACTCAGGACAAGTTGCGCAGTGTGGTGAAGGCACTGAGGCTCATTTGATGGCCATGAATGTTCATATCAATGGAAGCAGGGGACGGATGGGACAGGCGCTGATCGCCTGCGCGAAGGAATTCAGCGATATCGCAGTCGTCGCCACGTCGGATGTGGGTGATGACTTTGCCGCTGCGCTCGCGACAAGCGACGTGTGCATCGACTTCAGTCATCACTCCGCACTGGCGGGAGTGCTGGCCGCATGTGTGGCCGGGGGAAAAACGCTGGTGATCGGCACGACGGGCATCAGCGACGCGGGAGTGGCGAAAATCCGTGACGCATCGCGGAGCATCGCGATTGTTTACTCGGGCAATTATTCGACGGGCGTGAATACTCTCCTGTGGCTGACGCGCAAAGCGGCGGAGATTCTCGGCCCATCCTTTGATCTCGAGGTGCTCGAGACCCATCACCGGATGAAAAAGGACGCGCCCAGCGGCACGGCGAAAATGCTCGCGGAGACCCTCGCTGAAGTGCGCGAACTGCAATACAACGACGACGTCCGGCATGGGCGCGTTGGTGATGTCGGCGCGCGGACCCAGCGGGAAATTGGCATGCACGCAATTCGTGGGGGGGACGTCGTCGGCGATCACACGGTGATTTTCGCCACGCTCGGTGAGCGGGTTGAACTGACGCACAAGGCGAGCAGCCGGGATATTTTCGCACGCGGAGCTTTGCGCGCAGCGCAGTGGGCGCACGGAAAGTCCCCGGGCCTTTACGACATGCGCGATGTGCTCGGGCTGAAATAGCCGATGCAACGGCGCATCGAGCCGGAGCTTTTAGATCACCTGCCCGATACCGATCCGGATGCGGTGCGGAGCCGTCGAGAGTTGCGGTTGATCAATTCGATCATGGGGAACCACCGCTGGCTCGCACGGAAAGTTCGAGGAATGCGAAAGGAAGGATGGCGGGTGCTCGAACTTGGCGCAGGGGACGGCGGTTTAGGTATTCTATTTGCGGAGGGTGGGAGAGCGGAGTGGCTTTGCGGCCTCGACATCGCTCCGCGGCCAGCGTCGTGGCCGGCGTCGGCGCAATGGATGCAAAGCGATGTGCTCGCCGGTGCGATGCCGGCCGCGGAGATTGTCGTCGCGAATTTGTTTCTCCACCATTTCTCCGAGGGGCAACTTGCCTCGCTCGGTGCAAACCTACCGGCCGAATGCCGGGTATTCCTTTGCAGCGAACCGGCACGCCGCCGCACGCATATCATGCAGGGCAGGCTGCTGGCCGCGGTCATGCGGTTTGGGCGTGTAACGAGGCACGACATGCCGATCAGCATCCGCGCGGGGTTCCTTGGCCCTGAACTGCCCCATTACCTGGGCATAGGGGGCTGGCGAATTGCCGTTTGCACGAACTGGCTCGGCGCGTATCGCCTGTGTGCGCACCGTACGTGAAACGCAGGCTCAACATCATCGGAGGCGGCCTTGCCGGGCTCTCGCTCGGCATTGCTCTTCGCCGTCGCGACGTGCCGGTTCGCGTGGTCGAGGCTGCGAATTATCCCCGGCACCGCGTTTGCGGCGAGTTTATCTCGGGAATTGGCGATGGGGACCTCGATGCTCTCGGCATTCGTGATTTGTTCAGCACGGCCAGTCGTGCCACTTCCACGGCGTGGTATGAAGGCGGGAAATGCTTGCTTCATCGCGAACTGCCCGTCCCGGCGTACGGAATCAGCAGGCATTTTCTCGATAGCGCGCTCGCGGAGAAATTCACGTTGCTCGGAGGCGAACTTCAGTGTGGTTCGCGCGAAGAGGCGGCAGGAGAGGGGATCGTGTCAGCTTCGGGGCGCGTGCGCGGAACCTCGCGGTGGATCGGGCTTAAGGCGCATTATCATGATCTTTCGCTGAGGGCAGACCTCGAGATTCACCTTCAAGATTCCGGATACGTCGGCGTGACACGAGTCGAGGGAGGGAGAGTGAATGTCTGCGGTCTATTCCGTCGCACAAGAGTGAACGGCGCCCAAGGCAACGCGATCGAGACTGCGGTGCGCGAAGGCGGGCTGCCGGAACTCGCGGACCGGCTTGGGAAGGCGCACATCGTTCCTGAATCGATGAAAGCGGTCAGTCACTTCTCACTGGGGTGGCAGCGTGAGCCGGTCGATGGCGTTATCCGGATCGGCGACAGTGCCGCGATGATTCCGCCGTTCACCGGCAACGGCATGGCGATGGCCTTTCAATCTGCGCTCGCGGCTGTTGAACCCCTTGTGCGCTGGAGCGAAGGTGCGGCCTGGGCGGGTATTGCGGCGGAGATCCGCAAATCATCGCGGCGACTTTTCTCGCGGCGCATCGCGTGGGCGCACGCCCTGCAGGCCATCATCATGCATGGCTGGAGCCGCCGCGTGGCGCAATTGCTTCTCGAATTGCGCCTCGTGCGCTTCGACGCACTCTATCGACGTGTGCGCTAAAATTTATGTATCTCGCCAGCCTTGCGTCCGCCCTGCCTGAAAAATCCTGGAGCCAGCCGGAATGCTGGGATGCTTTTCGTGATTCCCAGGCCGCAGGTACTTTGCGGCGGCGTTCGCTGGAACTTCTCGAGCGAGTTTTCCTCGGGGACAGCGGCATCGAGCGCAGGCATTTTTGCACGGATCGCCTTGGCTCACTGCTTGGCCGCAGTGCGCAGGAACTGAATCAAAACTTCGAGCGTGAAGCTCCTGCGCTCGCAGCGCGGGCCCTTCGTTTGGCGATGCAGCGTGCCGACATCGCAACCGTGGATGCTCTCTTCATCTGTACATGCACCGGCTACCTTTGTCCGGGCTTGAGCAGCCACGTCGCCGAGGCTACGGGATTGGATCGCGGAACGTATCTCCTGGATGTGACGGGCGCCGGATGCGGCGCGGCAATCCCCACGCTGCGCGCTGCGTGCAACCATCTCACAGCGCATCCCGCCCATCGAGTGGCAGTCGTGGCCGTGGAAGTTTGTTCCGCCGCTTTCTATGTAAGCGACGACCCGGGCGTGTTGATCAGTCTGTGCCTTTTCGGCGACGGTGCGGCGGCGGCGATTCTGGATGCACGGAGTACACAAGCGCCGCGTTTTTCAGATTTCGCGTCCCTTCATCTGCCCGGCGAACGGGAAAAGATCCGCTTCGTGAATCGCGAGGGCAACCTGTGCAACCAGCTCCATCGTGCGGTACCGGAGGTGGCGGCGCATGCAGTGGAGCAGCTTTTCCCCGCGCAAAATGGCTCGTCGCCCCGCCTCGTCAGCCATTCCGGCGGACGTGACGTGCTGGCGGCGATACGCGCGCGCCTGCCGGAGCAGTCGCTCGCTGAGTCCGCCGCAGTGCTGCGGGACTGCGGAAATCTCAGCAGTCCTTCGGTTCTGTTTGCCGCGGAAAAGGCGCTGGCTGCTCCGTCGCCACACGGGGACATTCTGATCTCTTTCGGCGCGGGATTCGCGTGCCACGCGTGCAGGCTGGGCTGAGCCTGCGCACTACGGTTCAAAACCCGGTGCGGGGCCTTCGTATTCCTCGCGAAGCGCATCGGTGAGGCTCCGCTCGTAAAGCAGGAACCGCTTGGTAACGAAGAGCGGGTCCTTGACTTCTCGCTGGTCGAGTTGCGACTCGATGAATTCCTCAATCGTCAGTTCGTCGAATTTCTCAAGCTCCGACTTCCAGAAACTCTCTTTGAACGCGACCTTGTTCGTCGCCTCGAAGCAAGTCAGGGCCAGTTCGAAATCCAAATCGTCAAATTCGTCGCCGAATAATTCGCCAAGCGTGGTTCCAGAATCGCACTGCAACAGATTGTCGCTGACGAAATGAAGGACCTCGATAAGTGAATTGACGTAAAAGGTGGTGGACATCGGCTCTACTTCTTCTCGGTCGCACTCTTAACGAGTGCGATGAACTTCTCGCGACTTTCCTTCACGAGAGCCGCGGGGCCCGTCATCTTCACGAACACCGGGCCGTCCGCATGCTCGAGGATCGCGCCGAGCAGCGCAAAATCGGCCTGGTCTTCCGGCACGCCGGCAATAGGCGAGGCCTTCATGGTGCCTTCAGTGGAAACGAGGGTGACCTTTGTGCCGCCCCAATCTGCCGTCTCCGTTTTTTGTTTGTCCTGCCCGCCGTTGAACTGCCCAAACCAACGCTGCGTGTTTGCCTGAACGTCACCGCCCTGGCCTTCGCCGAAAAAAAAGAAAACGACTTCCGCGGACTTCGTTCCTTCCTTACCGGGAATCGCAAGTTGGCCCTTCCGCATCGGGGACTTTGGTTCAACGGACTTCCAGCCCTCGGGAACGGTGAACTTGAAGGCCGATACCGAAATCGGATCGGCAGCGTGCAGGGTGGCGGCGGCGAGAAGAGCGAGAGCGATGCGTTTCATAACGGCGACGTGCTTAAGCCCGCTTGCCGTCGTCGGCAAGCGTCCGGGCGCTTTGCTTTACTGCGCCAAATCATCGAGCTCGAGAAATGTAGTCCGCTTGGAGCCGGGGTCAGTGATTTCCATCTGTTTCAAGAACCAGAAGCCGTTTCGCTTCATGAAGGTTCGAACGGCATACTTGCGAAGCAATTTTCCGCTGGCGTCCCGAGCCTCCATCATCATCAGGGCGTTGTCGTCCTTCGCGAGCCAGACGGTCACCTTGCTATATTGCGTGGTCGTGTCCTTGGGCGGGACGATTTCGACCTGCCAGCAACTGCGGCCGGCAATGGTATCGGAGTCGATTACTTTGGCGTCAGTCCAATATAGGAATCGCATCGCGAGATCCTCATACGTGATGCTGGTCTGGCGCACCTGTTCATCAGCTTTTGCCGGAGTAATGCGCTCCCGTTTTCCGTCCTTGGTTTCCTCCAGGCGGGAATCCTTTTCTCCAAGCCGCAGTGTCAATGTGTCCTTGGTGTCCTGAAATTCGTATCGAATCATTCCATTTGAGATCGTCAGGATGAAGGGAATCCTCTTCGCACTTCTGGCCACCCACAGGTGCCCGGTGAACTTCCAATCGAGATTTGCTTGTGCGGTGCGGGCCATTTTCAAGAGCTCGCGAGCATCGGGTGCGGGGTCGGCGGCGCTCGCACAAGCGAGCATCACCACGAGGAGGAGCTTTACAGAAAACAGCCGAGTCATACGTTCGCGATCTTCCGCCAGTATCGGATGGATCAAAAGCTCCTTTTTCTCATCAATCGCGAATGGACGAGTCCCGTGTTGGACTGGCTGATGGCTGTCCTCTCGAGCGCGGCGCTGTGGGGTGTACCGCTGGCTGTGCTTTGCGCCCTACTGGTGATACGCGGTGGATTTCGCGGAAGGGTCTATGTGGGGCTGGCGCTGATCGCATTCCTGTTCAGCGATGGCATCGTCGGGCGTGCCGTGAAATATGCGGCCGGTAGATTTCGCCCGCACCAGTCGGAGGCTGGGGTGCGAACGGTGGATTTGGAAGCGCCAGCCGTGCTGGGAATGTTTCGTCCGCTGAAAGTCAAAATATCCACGGGCACAGGGCAATTTGAAGAAGGCGCAGAAGGTCGATCTTTTCCGTCGAACCATGCGTCAAACACGATGGCGGCAGCGACGGTTGCGATGTTGATTTGGCGGCGGCGTGGATGGCTGGCGGTCATCCCGGCGATCTGGGTGGCGTATTCGCGCATTTATGTCGGGGCACATTGGCCGAGCGACGTACTTGCCGGTATGTGCCTCGGCGCCGGTGTGGCGATCTTCGTTTTTGCGCTTGCGGAGATTGGGTGGCGAAGGTTCGCCCAAAGATTTGCGTGGCGGCATCCGTCGCTTCTTTCTGCATGAACATCCGCCTGCTCGCTTTTCTCATCGTCCTCACCGTGCTGCGGCTCGTGCTCATCGGGCGCACGGAATTGATGCCTGACGAGGCGCAGTATCACGAGTGGAGTCAGCGGCTCGACTGGTGTTACTTCAGTAAAGGCCCAGCCGTCGCGCTCACCATTCGGGCAGGAACAGTGCTATTTGGGCAAGGGGAGTTTGGCGTGCGTTTTTTTGCGCCAATTCTGTCGCTGGGAACGAGCCTCATCATGTTCGCGCTGGCACGGCGTATTTATGATCAACGAGTCGCTACGTGGACCGTGGTGCTGGCCAATCTCACGCCAATCTTCAATGCGGGCAGCCTGCTGATGACGATCGATCCGCTATCAATCTTCTTTTGGACGGCGGCCTTGTACACGCTTTGGCGTGCATTCGAGGAAAGCCCGGAATTTTCGATCTGGTGGCCTTTTAGCGGTGTGCTGATCGGCTGCGGATTTTACGCGAAATGGACGAATGCGATCCAATTGCTCTCGGTGTTGCTATTGCTGTTGCTGACGCCTCGTTATCGGCGGGAGCTGTTGCGGCCGGGTTTCTACATCATGTTGGCGATGTTCGGGGCATTCGTTGTTCCGATTGTTCGTTGGCAGGAAGAACACGCGTGGCCGACGACCGCGCATCTCGCCGCCAGGGGCGGGCTGGAGGCGAAGTGGTGGAACGTCGATATTGCGACGTTCGGTAGTTTCTTCGGAGGACAATTCGGCGTGTATTCGCCATTGATCTTCGCTGCAATGCTCGTGGCGTTGTGGGCGGCCACGCGCGACTCGCTGCGTAGATGGGTTTCCGCAATTTTCGTTCGCGCAGTGCCCATGTTGCCCCGGGCGTTTTCCACACACCGCGCTGCAGTGCTAATCATGGTCATTCTGGCGGTGGCGGCTTACGTTACCGGCAATTTCATGGATGACGACCGATGGCACAAAGCTGCTATCGTCATTATCCTCGTTGGCATACTGACGGCGGTACATCGGTGCAAAGAGGTGGCGAACATCCATTGGAAATCACGCTTTCTCGCGGCGTTTGCCCTGCCGTTGGTGCTGATGTATTTCTGGATATCGCTGCATCATGACAGTGAGCTGAATTGGACCGCGCCTGCTGCGATCAGTGTCTTGATTCTCACGGTCGAGTACTGGTTGGAGCGGATGCACTCGACGCCATGGCGTGTACTCTCATGTGTGGCCATGCTGCTGAGCGTTGCAATCACCTTCGCGGCCCTCTTTTCGGATACGGTTCGCGCCATTGGCATTCCATGGCCACTCGCGAAAGATCCGTCGGCCCGAATGCGTGGATGGCGGGAAACGGCAAACTTGGTGAATTCGTTTCGCAAAGATTACGAGCAGCGCTTTGCGAAGCAGCTCGGGGACAGGCGTGTTTTTTTGATCGCCGAGAACTACGGTGTGGCATCTGAATTGTGCTACTATCTCCCGGAAAAGCCGATCGAATCTCCGGGGCACCCTGCTGTGTATGTCGAGGAGTCGCCGGTTCCCGAGAACCAATTTCATTTTTGGGGCCGCTACGACGAATTCGAAAGGCGCACAACGACGGTGACGAATGATCAGGAGGATGCGGAGGAATATGGAGTGAGCAAATTTGCCCGTCGCACCGCGCTCTACATCACTACTCGCGACAAGGAACTCAAACCGCCGTCAGTGTTGATTCAGACCTTTGAGCGATGGGAAAACGGCGGAACCTTCAAGCTCAAGCAGGACGGCGATCACTACCGCACGGTGAGAATTTTCATTTGTCATCGATACAAGCCGGCGGAGCTGTGATTCGGCGTGCGCGGCGTCAAATAGCCGGCAGCATCCGAGCGGTCCATTCGCCGAGCGCGGTTCGCTCGCAAGGTTCGCCTTCCGGAAATGACTCCATGCGTCCGATGCGCCCGCTTTTCCACACCCATGCCTTCGGTTGGAATGGCCCAACCTTGCGAGGGTCGCTCCAAGTGTGAATCGCGAGCAGCCGATCGGTCAAAGCCGCTGCGATGTGCATTGGCCCGCTGTCCACGCTTACTGTGAATGCGGCGTGGCGAATCACCCAGCACAGCTCCGGCAGCGTGGTGGAGTTCAAAAGATTTACCACGCCTTCCGGTGCGCTGGTATTCGCACGGCCCGCGAGGACTACGGGGACCGGAGCCAGTGCGCGGCAAAATGCGCTTACCTCCGCTGTCGAGAGCGATTTTCCGATACCCCGTGAAAACGGATGCAGCAGTACAAAGCGCGGAGGCAACGCCACTCGTGGCGCCGTGCCGGCGGGAAGCGGCCACTCCGGTGCGCCACTCGTGTCGCATCCCAGCGCCGTGGCGAGTGCGAGATAGCGGCGCACTGCATGGAAGGGTTCACGGCGCGGTGGTACCGCGACGACTCGTGAATGAAAAAGCCGTGCGCATTCCCGGGAATCGGACGTGCCCCAAATCTGACCACCACATTTTCGAGCGATAAATCCGCTGCGGAACAAGCCCTGAAAATCAAGCGTGAGGTCCGGCTTCACTCGCTCTCGCAGCGCCCGGGCCCAGCCCGGCAGCCGCAACCAGCCTCGCAAACCGCGGAAGCGGCTGCGCGGAAACTCGACCACGTCGTTCAAATAGGGATTCCCGCTGAGAATGGGCGCCCATTCGGAATTGACGAGCCAGCTCAGTCTTGCCTGCGGCCAATGCCGTTTCAGGCAGGCCACCGCGGGGAGTGCATGGACGACGTCGCCCAGGGAGCTTGGCTTGATGACCAGAATCGATGTGGGACTTTGCAACGTTCGCAGAGCTTCCAATGCCCGCCGGGAATGTCCAGCAGCCGATGGGCCATCGCGCCGATGCGGAATCGCTACGCCGTGAGCCGCGCCTCGAGAATCATGCTCAGCACTTTCAGCGTGATCTCGTTCAAGTTGTATGGCTTCGCCAGGTAAGCGTCGTGCTTCGAGCCCATTTGATTGATGCGCTCTCTTGCACTCGTCAGGCCGCTCACGAATAGGATTGGCGTGTTCCGATGATGGGCCATGCGACGAATCGCCCCGTGAATTTCAAATCCGCTGATGCCTCCGCCGAGATCCACGTCGAGGATGATTAGCTTGCTCTGTTTCGATGCGAGGTGATTGAGCGCGATTTCCGGCTTCGAGGCGTAAAGAGTGCGCAGTGCGACCTTGTCGAGCGACATCGCGATGCACTCGCAGTTGTCCACGTCGTCGTCCACGGCGTAAATCTCGAAGCCGTCGGTATCCTCGTGAATCATCGGTGCCGCGGAGTTCGCAATCAAACTGATGAGATTGAATGACTGCTCGAGCGCCGGGGCCATGGACTCGACTTTCGCGGGGAATTTCTGGAGCCACTTGGTAATGTCCGCGCAAAGATCGAGCACGCGGCGGGTAGAGAGCCATCCGGCGCATAGCGCCCTCTGTGCGAGCTGCTGCAATTGGTCGCTGAGCGACTGGAGGTGCTTTTCCGGCTCGAGTGACTCGGTTGCCGACTTCAGGCAGGCACGCATCGCCGCCGCGGCTGCGTCGGTTTCCGCGCCGTCCAGCGGCGGCGGATTTCCTTCCGTAAAGGCGGGTGCTGGCGTGCCGGCATCCGCGAGATCCGTGGCCTGCTTGATGGCCCATGCAAGGCGAAGTTCCTCCCTCGCGGCGTTCAATTCGGCGGAAAGTTCGGCGATTTGCTCCTGCTGTTTCTTGATCTGATCCCCTGAACTGCCGGCTACGCTGAGACGCTCAACTTCCACCTGGAGCTGCGTGGCACGGGACTCCATTTCCTTGAACTGCTCCTGAAGAGCCGTGCGCTCCTCCATAAATGTCGTGAGCTGTGCCTGTGCACTGTCGGCGAGTTCTGTCGCGGCGGTGCGAGTTTTTTCGGCGGCGATCAGCTTCTGGATGAGCCGGGCGTTGCTCTCCTTGATCTGCTGGCTCGACCGTTCGACGTGGCCTTCGAGTGCCACTACCTTCGCTTCCGCGGCCGCCACCAGGGCGAGGAGTTCCGCTTCGCGCTCCGAGCTAATTGCAGCCGGGGATCCCGTCGATTCGACCGCGGCGTTTTCGTTGGCAACTGGCGCGTTGTTCAGCCGCTCTTCCAGGTCCCGCACCTGCCGGCGCAATTCTTCGCAACTCCGCTGAGACTCTTCCAGCTCGGAGCTGGCAATGTTCCTCGTCTCCCGGGCCTCCTCCAGTTCCTGTGTCAGCTCTTCGATGCGTCCATCAGTGCGGTCTTTGCTTTCCGAAAGGCTGTGGACCTGGCCGAGCAGGCTGTCGCGAGCCTGGCGGATCGAAAGCAGCGCTTTCTGCAAATCCGCGAGCTGCACCGCCGCATCCTGCCGCACTTGAGGAATGAGCTGCATTCGCCGGCGCAACTCATCGCGCTCGGCTCGAAATTCCTCGAGGAGTGCGATCCATTTGGGTGACGGCATCGGGCCATCGGGCATCTCGGATGCGCCCCCATTTCCGGACCGCGTTTGCGGAGTGGCCCGCTGTGCTGCGGAGCGAGTCGGTTCAGGTGATCTCAGTTGGGACGTCATTTAGAATTCTTGGAAAGTTCTCAGCATTCAAAGTGCCAGTTCCGCCTCCAGAACACGCCCATCACAAGAATTCACACGGCTGTCGTCAGCCTGAGTATGAATTCGACCCCTAAGTCACTAATGTCCAGCTACTTTGCCAAAGTCCGCGCCTTTTCCAGGATCTCGCGAATCTTCCACGTCAGGCCATCCGTCTTGGTAATGCTGCGAATTTTCGGGTCTGCGTAGCGTGCGCGGAGCAGCGTGCAGAACTGCCCGTTCCCATAAATTCCCTCGTCGTTCAGCTCCACCACGAAGACGTGATTGAACGCCTCGAAAATCTTCTCCAGACCGTTTGGCAGCGGATTCAGGTACTTGATGTGCAGCGCGCTCACCGCTTCGCCGACCGACCTTGCCTGCTTCACGGCTTCCTGCAGCGGCCCCTGCGCGCTGCCCCAGCCCACGAGCAGGATGCTGCCCTCCGGTGCGCCGTACACTTTCGGCACCGGCAACTCCGCCGCGAGCGCCTTGTACTTTGTCCGGCGCTTCGTCTGCATCTGCGTGTGCAATTTCGCGGAGCTCGTCGGGTGGCCCAGTTCATCGTGCTCCAGCCCCGTGGCGATCGGGTATTTGCCGCTCGCGATGAAAGTGCCCGGCGCGACGTGGCGCGTGATGCCGTCCTTCGCGGAAAGGTCGTAAGGCTTGTGGTCGGCCACCGGGGTAAAGTCCGGCGAAATGTCCTGCACGATTTCCTTGAGGTTCGGCTCCCTGAACGCCTCGATGCGCGTCGCGATGCCCTGGTCTGTCAGCAATACGACCGGTGTGGAATATTTGCGCGCAATGTTCACCGCCTCGATCGCCGTGTAAAAGCAGTCCTCCACGGATGCGGGCGCGAGCACCACGCGCGGCGAATCACCGTGGCCGCCGAAGCACGCGATGTTCAGGTCCGACTGCTCGACGCTGGTGGGCATGCCCGTCGATGGGCCGCCGCGTTGCACATCGATGATCAGCACCGGCATCTCCGCCATCGACGCCCAGCCGAGCGCCTCCGTCTTCAGCGAAATGCCCGGGCCGCTCGAGCCCGTCACCGCCACGCGTCCCGAGTAGCTGCTGCCGATGGCCATCGAAATCGCCGCGATCTCGTCCTCGGTCTGCACGAAAGTGCCGCCGTACTTGGGCAGCTCGCGCCGCAGCAGTTCCATGATGTCGCTCCACGGCGTGATCGGGTAGCCCGCGCCGAAGCGAACGCCCGCCGCGATGATGCCCCATGCGAGCGCTTCGTTGCCGCTCATCACCACCTGCGTGTGGCCGACGTTTTCGCCCGGCTGAAATTTGAACTGCTGGAGCAGGCCCTGGATTTGATGCCCGTAGCCGGCGCGGAAGCACGTCACGGCATTGTCCGCCACGCTCGGGTCTTTGCCGGTGAACCGCTCGCGAATCAGCTTCTCGAGCTTTTCAGTGTTCAAGTCGAACATTCGCGCAATCAGGCCGAGCGAATACACGTTCTTGCCCCGGCCGCTGCCCGTGCCGCCGATGGCCTCGACGGTGAGCGATGAAATCGGGACGCCAATATGGTGATAGGTCGTGAGCTTCGCCTCGTCGGGCTTCACGTGATCGGAATCATAAAGGACGATGCCGCCCTTTTTGAGCGAACCGATGTGTCCCGCGTAGCTATGATCGTAAAACGCGAGCAACACATCCGCCTCGTCGCCCGAACTGAGCACTTCGCCACTGCCGATGCGCACCTGGAAAATCGACGGTCCGCCCGAGATGGTGGACGGGATCGTCATGAACGTCATCACTTCCTGCTCACTGCGACCCGCGAGCCGCGCCAGGAAGCCGCCGATGGCCTGGATGCCGTCCTGCGAGTCACCGGCGATACGGATGACGGATTCGGCAATGGTATTGGTTTTCGGTGCTGGCGAAGGCGTGGCGGTGGCAGTGTCACTCATGTGTAGAGAAAGTACGGAGAAAAATCGGGCGTACGAGGCTAGCAGGCGTGCCCGACAGGTCAAGAGAGTGAAGCCGATTGGGGATGGACTATTTGAAATTGGATCACAGATCGCGAGTGTTTGGGTGGAATCGTTCATTTCTTTGGGAGGTGGAAACGAGGACAGTGAAGCGTCGGACAGTGAGCGGCAAAAGTCAGGCTGGGCGTGGCGGTGAATGATGAGTGGTAAGCAGTGAGCGGTCGGGGCGCGGATCTGGAGTGCGGGACCGCGGTCCCGCTCTGGAGGAACGGCGGAGCCGCGGCGGGCGAAGCGTTGCAAGCACTCCAGTCTTTAGGATCAGCATGAGCCAGTAAAACGAGTGCACCGCGAAATCTCCCGCCGTTCGAAATCAGGCACTTACGGATCAAAGGTTGAGATTAGGGTTATTGGGTACGCGCTCTGCGCGCCGCTCCATCGGCACAATCGGCAAGGCTAGGCACGTGCAAGTAATTGGGCATGAGCGAGTAAGGTAGGAAAACCGGCTGCGAAAACAGCGCTGCACGGCAAAAAGGGAGGTTGAGATTAGGGTTATTGGTGCGCGGGAAAATGGACCATATTTCGCCGTTTCAACGCGATAGACGGCAAGCACCGATGACCGCAGGTGGCGGAGGCAGTGCGACTTGCGTTTGGCGATAAAGGCACAGGTTGAGATTTGGGTTATTGGTACGCGAAAACGTGCGTTCTTCGAAGTCATCGGGCATCTTGCGTGGCTCGCAAGACTACCCATTTGGATGCGAACCCGGCCGCACGAGCGAACGTGGTGTGGGTTTGTAACCTGCATGCAAATGCCGCTAAACCGAGGGCGCCTCCGAACGTCGATCGGCACCCCGCCCGGGCACCGAACCTCTGCAATCCGCGTGTGAGCCGTCAGTTCCCAGGAGTCGGAACTCCTCCGCGCCGTTTGCCGGTCTGAAGCACGATGCGATGGCGCTCCAGTGCTTTGCCGTGGCCTTTCATCCAACGAAGATGCCGTCACCGCAAGGCGGGCCGTGCCGCCCGCAAAAACCCGCGAAGCAGCCGAATCCATCACAGAAGGGGAAGGGGAGTTCATAGAGCGTTTATGGCCTATTTAAGGCCGAAAGTCGAGCATAAACGTGGCACAGGCTTCCAGACTGTGAGGATCGGGCCATCTTGACCTCCCTGTCACCGGGCAAGATGCCCGGTTGCCCCACAGCCGGGACGGACTGTGCCACGGTCTCCGCGGCGAGCGCCTGCCCTTTGTGGCTCGTCGCTCCGCGTCGCGTAAAAGCGACACGGCGCAATACGGCGCGCGGTTTGCTCGCTGCCGCGAAAGTGTGAACGTTGCGCGACGCAGAGCGCCGCGCCACCGAGGGTTGCCAGCAGCGGGGCGGCGAGCCACAAAGCTCTAGCGCGGCTCGCGGCGTCAACGCATGAATCTGCAACGAAGGTGATTTGAATCCAATGGCTCCCAAACCCGCTGCATGCCATTTCCGCATGATTGAGGAGGCGGATTATCCGCGACTCGAGGAGATTTATCGCGGGCACGAGGGCGTTGCGGTGCCGGCGGGGCATTTCGATGCGTTTCGCGAGACAATTCGAGGCGAACTTTATTTCGTGGCGGAGGCGGATGGGAAAGTCATTGGCGGAGGCGGTATTGCTGACTATGTCCCTGGAGAACATGCTTGCTTGGTGTTCGGGGTGGTGGAGCGTGCGGAGTGTCGGAAAGGATTCGGAACTTCGATCCTGCTGGCGCGGCTGTTATTCATCGATCCCGGGTCGGGTGGGAGCGTGATCTCGCTGTTGGCGACAGAGTGGACGGTGGAGTTTTTCGCCAGGCTTGGGTTTGGTTGGATTGGCGAGACGCAGGACGATGCGGGCAACCGCCTTTTTGAAGGCCGCCACGTTCTGTTGCCGCGCCACCGTCCGGTTCTTCGCCGAATTCTCGATACCGCAGAGGTGACCTTTGATTCCGATATCGAGGAATATGTCGGGCGGAGGTGGTAACGGATGGCCGTGCGAGAGGGCAGATGGCGGATGGAATGGTCTCACGAGGCGGCGGATGAAATGGAACAGCTTTTCATTAAACGGAAAGTGCCAAACGGTGTGCTGTAGCTCGCCGATCCTCGGAGAGCGACTAAGCACGGGTTCAGTTTGGATCATCCTTCGGATCTGGCGTCCAATAGATCGCGGAGGGATTCGTCGTGTGCCAGTCGGCTTCCCAGCGAATCTTGCCGCTGGCGCTGAGAAGGTCATTGCCGCTGACCTCGACTGCGGTCCCGTCCATAAAAGCGATGACTCCCTTTCCGGTGTAGCGGGCGACGAAGGATTTTGCGCTGCCTTTCGGGCTGCCGTCGTAGTCGTTTTTTGCGGAAATAGTGGGGTGCGCCCGTGACTCTCCGGGAAGGCCTTGCTCGAGAAATGCGACGGTTCTGCCTTGCAATATGATTGAGGCGAATTTCACCGGCGGCTTCTTTGCCTCCGTGCCATCGTGGCCATCCGTCTTCCGCTGGAGCTTGGTGTTCATCGCGATCGCGAACCACGGCTTTTCCAGCTTTTTGCCGTGCGGATAGTCCGCGCCGGGGAGGAAGAGGAAGTTTTCCGTCGTGTAAAATGCCTCCGTCCGCCCTTCTTTCACAAAGTCGCCCAAGCCCTTTTCTCTCATTCGGCGAGGGAGGGCGTTGTACCATGCGCTGTCGGCGCCCGGCTCGCCGGCCTCCTTCCATGAGTCTTTTCCCGCGACGTCCTCAGCGGGAATATTCCCGTCATTGTCCGCTGCGTACGGCGCAATTTGGGCGGCAAGTTGGTGCATGATGTGCAGCGCCTTTGTCTTGTAAGAGTTCGACTTCACATGGGCGATCACCGGCAATGCAATGGCGGCGAGGATCATGATGATGGCGATCACGACGAGCATCTCCATCAGGGTGAAAGCGTCATGGTGGGTACGGGTAGGATGAGCGTTCATGCGGGTGCGGGATGACGGCGAAGGTAGCGCAACACGGGCGTCCCGCGAGGGGGGACCAGACAGGGAACGGTTTTTTAATGACGCGGGAATGCAAGACGGATCGGGCGTCGGTGCGAAAATCCTGCCGCTGATCGGCGCGATGTAGCTGCGCTCGTGAGAGCGCAGGCTCGACAAGCGTTCGCGAGTGGCGATTTCCAAACGCGACTTTATTCGCAAATAAAACCGCGTCCTCGTGGTCCCCTACGCCCCATGTTGCCAAACCAGATCCACACGTTCACCTCATTCGACGGAATTCAGATTGCCTATCATGACATCGGCACGGGGCCGGTGGTGATTCTGTTGCATGGGTTCGGCGTCGATGGGCTGGGGCAGTTTGGGGAGTTCGAGCGGGTTCTTCCGTTACTGGAAAAGCGGCAGGCGATGTTCCGCGAGGTATTCGGCGGAGCGCCCCCGCTTCCCGAACCGCCTCTCGAAGGACGACCGGGACTCGTGCACGCACTCCTGGCGGCGGGAGCGCGAGTGATTCTGCCGGACATGCGCGGGTTCGGTGCTTCGGACAAGCCGCGGGAGAAATCGGCTTACGAAAACTCGGCCATGGCGCGGGATGTGGTCGCCCTCATCGAACATTTGCGGATCGATGCGGCTGATGTAATCGGGTTTTCGATGGGGTCGTGCACGGCGGCGCATTTGCTCATGCTGCACCCGCCGCAGGTGAAATCCGCGATTCTCGCCGGGATCGGGGATCACGCCATCGAGGAGACGGTTCTCGAATTTCCGAAAAGCTGGCCGGTGCCGAATTATGTCCCGCGCCCTCTCACGGCGCGTGTGTGGGCGGAGGAGGGTGCAAGGATTTTGGAGGGAGGAGAAATCGTTCCAGGACATCTCGCATCGGCGAACGTGATCGCGGCGCGTGTGACAGGGGCCGATATGAAAGTGCTTGCAGCCGTCATTCGGGGCGCAGTTGCACCGCCGTGGCCAGCCGAGGGGCTTCGGAAAGTCAATGTGCGGGTGCTGCTGCTCAACGGCAAAGGGGATGCCGCGAATCAAAAGATCGAAAAACTGCTCCAGGAGATTCTGGCCGCGAGCGCCGGGCAATGCGAGGGGGACCACCATTCCACGCCCTACGAGCCCACCTTTCATCAGGCCGCGATCCAGTTTCTCGAAGAGCGATGGCGACAGCGCGGGGTGCGTGCCGGCGGCGCCGCGAGCGGGCCGCCCATGAAATCGAGCGCGCGGTTCGTCTCGCGTGAACATATTTTTTACGACTCGATGACGGTGGCCTGACACGTCGCGCGTCGCGCCCGTTCAGTTTTTGCAAACCATGAAAACTCTCCTCGCTTCGGGTCTCGCGTTCATATTCTTCGCCACAGCCCGGGCTGATGCGGCTTCGGATGCGGACGTTACCATCGTCAAGGCGGAGAAGGTGGTGATCGAGGAAAAGGTGATCACGATCGTCGCGGAGGCGCGAACGAAGATTACGTTGATCAGTGACGACTACAAAGAAGACTACAAGGGGGACAATTGGCATGGGATGCCGGTCTCGCGCGTGCGGGTGGCGTCGGCCAAGGGCACGTTCACGATCAAGAAACCCAGCCAGGGGCCGGAAAAGGCGTGGCAGGAATCGTTGCAGTTGGCGAAGGATTTGCAGGCGGGAAAGGAAGTGGGCCGCATCGGCTTTTACGCGCCGGATATGGTCATCAAGGGCAATCTGCTCGAATCGCTCACAGGCCCCGGGTTTTTGTACCCGAAGGGGAACTGAGCGGCGGCGGACGACGCAGTCGATAAAGGAGGCGAACTCTCCGGCACCATATCAGGTCGAAGGGGAGCGCAGCAAAAAGCTTCGCATGAAACGCGCGGCGCGAGTGGAACAATGTCGGTGGAACGTCTCGCCTATGAACCGGTGAACCAGTGAGCTATTTGTCCATCGAAAATGAAGGGTCAGACTATTTCTCTCGTTCCGTTGTCCCTCGATCACGTGGGCGATTTCGTGCGGCATAGCGGCGACGCGTCACTTTGGACCTGGTGGTTGCGGAAGCCGCCTGTGGATGCCGAGGGGATGCGGAGCGAAGTCGAGTTTGCACTCAGTCAGCAGAAGAGCGGCGTGCGAGTTCCCTATTCGATTTATCATCACGCCCGGAATGAGCATATCGGCAGCACTTCGCTCTGGCACATTGATCCCGTGAATCGGTCGCTCGAGATAGGGGCCACGTGGCTTGGGTCGTCGTTTCATCGGAGCGGGGTGAATCGCGAGTGCAAGGACCTGCTTCTCACGCACGCATTCATCGATTTGGGGATGAATCGCGTGGTGTTGCAGACGGACGCGTTGAATCTCCGCTCACGTGGCGCCATCGAGAAGCTCGGAGCGAAGCTCGATGGCATCATGCGAGAGGACAAAATCGTCTGGGATGGGCGCGTGAGGTCTTCGGCGATCTACAGCATCCTTAGGAATGAATGGATGGCGCATCGGCCGTCGGAATCGCCCGATCTCGATGCAGGGCGCCGGGACGGCACCGGTTGTTGCACCTAGCCGAGTGTTTTCAAGAGGCGCTTTGCGCGGCTGGCAAAGGCGCTCTCCTTTCGGCGGCTGTAGCCGGGGCTGTCCTTGATCTCGGCGATGATTTCGGTGCACAGCCTGCGCGCCTCCGCGGTGTCGCCGAGGGCCGCGCAGACCTCGGCAAGTTCCACGCGCGGCTCGGCGTATGAATGGCGCGCTTCGTATTCCTCGTAAAGAGCGCGGGCGGCGGCGAGATCGCCCATGCGGCACTGGCAGCGAGCGGCCTGCCATAGCAGATGCTCGTGGTCATGCTTGCGGTTTTCTTTCATGACGCCCTCGATCAGGGGCCAGGCCTCCGAGGCGCGATCGAGGGCGAGCAGGCAGTAGCCGCGACGGGCGCGTGCGTCGCGGAGCGTGGCATCTTTTTCCAGCGCGGTGCGGTAGGATTCCTCGGCTCGGGCGAACTTGCGCTGTCGCCAGAGCTCGTCGCCGAGCTCCTCGTGATTGGCGGCGTTGCCGATCCTCCGAACCGCGCTTTCAAGCGTTTCGAGGTGCCTTGCGTCTCGTCCGCTACGAAAGAGGAAGTTTTCGAGCCGGGAGCCATCCCACTTGAAGTAATAGAGGTAAACGAGTGCGCCTATGAGCGGGAGAACGAAGATGATCCAAACCCAGAAGAATCCGCGGTCATTCCGAATGGCATCCACGATGAGGTAAATCTGGAGGCATAAAAGGAGGAAGCCGAGGATCGACACCAGCCAGGACGGCAGGTCTCTGTACAGCGAAAAGAGGAAGTTCATGGAGCTTCGGGTGCGAGAAGTGCCGGGAGGTGAATCACGACATGCAAGGGGTGGCCAGCGTGTTGTTAAGAGCGCTCTCAAACGCCGGCCCTCCTTTCCCCTTCAACGAGGTGGCGGCACCCTTACCCGATGGATCATATTTCAATCCGGGCGATCCCCGACAGACGTGGCGGCGGCGATCGTGTAGGTCGCCCCTATGAAAACACAGGTCTATGCCAAGTCCCTCATCCTTGCAGGATTCACGATCGTGCTGCCGATTCTCGTGTGGGCCCAGGCGCCCACGCCAGAGCGGCCCGCAACGCCGGGGACGCCATCTCCGGCCGGCACTGCGCCCCTCACCCAGACGACACCCGGAACGACGCAACCTGTCCTCACGCCGGTCTATACCAACGCTGAGGCCGTCACGGTGCAGCTTCGCGATCCCGCAGCGCTGTTTCGCCGGCTCGATACCGACAGTGATGGGCGTCTGACCAATGAGGAGTTTGCCCGCATTGCGATTGTGCTCAATTCGCCGCCGCCAGCCGCGCAGCCTGTTACGCCGCCGACCGGAACTCCGGCAGGAACGGGGACGGATCGCACGAAACCGCCGACGCGGACCAACGGAACGAGTCCGAGGAAATAATTCCCAAGGTGCAACAGTCCCGCCTGGCGAGTGTCGGGCGGGACACACGCGCATCGGGTTCACGTCCTCTAACGATTCGCGAATTCATTTCGTTCTCCTTCCACCACATCCCAAACCATGCCCGACCCAACACCTGACACCCAACACCCTCCGAAACGACGCAAATCAATCACGGCGCTTTCGGCCCGCCTCAAGGAAATTGAAGATGAGTTGAGGCGCGCCCACGATCGGCTCATCGAACTCAAGGCGGATCCGCTCAATCAACGCCGGTCGCCGATCGTTGCCGGCGACTAGACCGCCTGGGCCTGACGATCCAAGAACCGCACGAGCATTGGCAAACCCCCGTGCGGCGCGTGCGCTGCGAGAGTTCCAAACGCGTCCGCTCCAGCTTTCGCGAATTGCTTCCACTCGCGTGATGCGAAAGTGTGGCGGCTTATGACGTTCGTTCGCTTTCTTCTCGCCGCTGTGTGTCTCCTCACGCCTGGAATGGTTCGCTCCGCCAATTTCCCTTCCGGTGAGGATAATTTCCTCAACGCGGTACTGATTTCGACCAACAACGGTCTTTCGGCGTCGTTCCTCCCGGACACTTTCTCCGCCGAGGCGGGCGAGCCGCAAATTTCCGGGAAGGCCCCGCAACGCAGCGCGTGGTGGCGCTGGATTGCCCCGGCTGACGGAATCCTGACGCTGGAGATGGTCGCTCCGAGGATAAACACGCCGACTGCGGTTGACACCTTGCTGGGTGTTTATCAAGGCGTTGCGGTAAATGCGCTGACGCTTGTCGCACAAAATGACGACTATCCGCCCGGATATTTGAGTCGCGTGACGTTTTTGGTGACCGCAGGGCAGGAGTACCGCATCAAGTGCGACCATGTGCCCAATACCGATGTCGGGGGAATGTGCCTTTCTCTGCGATTCTTTCAGCCAGCAGCGCGAACTTATGCAGGTGCGGTCACCATGGGATTCGGCCCGGGACAGCAGGCCTTTGTGACTCTTTCCACGACAGCGTCCGGCTCGTACAGCGGAAAGCTGACTATTCCGGGGAAGACGTTTCCTTTCACGGGACATGCAGGTGCCAGGGCGGCGATATTGCTCGGGGTGCCAACGGCGCTGCTTTCGCCGGGCGTGTCACTCGAGATCGATTTGGCAAATGGCACCGAATCCCTGCCGTGCATCTTGACGAACGGCACCGCGGTCGAGGCGTCGTTGTTGTATCCTGCTGCTAGTTTCACCAAAGCGAGTCCTGCATCGGTGGCGGGATATTATACAGCGCGGATCGCCACGAACGTGGCAAATGGGTTTCTGACGGGCAAGATCAGCACGACGGGAAAATTCAGTTTTGTGGGTAAAGCAGGGGACGGAGCGGCGGTGATCTTCGCCGGCGGATTGGGAAAAGTAAGTGCAGGCATTTTCGCGGTGCCTTTCCTGGCGAAGACGCTGGGAGGCAAGGGCTATCTCATCGGAGAATTCAGAGTGGTGGAGGGATCGACCGATACGATCAGCAGCACGGGCCTCGAGGTCCGATATTATCGTCCACCGGGGAGCGGGACCTTCTTCCCATTGGGAATTCAAAACAGCACTTCGATCACCGGGGCCGTGTTCACAAAGCCCGCAGCAGGCCAGCGCGCGCTATCCTTTCTCGACCCGACGGCTGGCGCGGGTGTGCTGAAGATTACCAGTGTGGCGGGTGAGATTTCCTCACTGAGCGAGAATCTGACTCTGACTCCGAATAACGTGTTCACTTTTGCCGTCGCGACCCGCCATCCCAAGCTGACGCTCAATACCACGACCGGGCTCGTGACCGGCAGCATCGTCGATGCGGATGGAATCACGCGCAAACTCTCCGGCGTGCTCACAGCCTCTCCCACGCCCACGATCGTGGGATTCGGCACGGGCTTTACGGCCACCGTGCCATTTACCGTCACGAATTGAGGACTCAGCCCAGCGGCTCGAAGCTCTTTAACACCGGCGAGAGGTCGATGACTTCGTTCGCGGCGGTTTTCAGCCCGGCGCCGAGGGTTTGGAGCGTGGACGCGACCTGCACGCGGATGCCGCGGCGGCGCAAGTGGATTGCGAGGTCGGCGAAGTCGGCATCTCCCGTGAGGAGAATTACCACGTCGGGCTTCATTGCGTTTGCGAGTTCGACGGCATCGACGGCCATCAGGACGTCCACGTTGGCCTTGTATTGCGATTCGGCACTCGGGGCGCCTTCTTTAGTCAGCACCAGAAAACCGTTGGAGCGCAGCCAGTGCAGGAACTTATATTTTTTGTCGCGCTCCGCCTGCCATTCGGGCATCGCAGGCGGCAGCCCTGCATAGACGACCATTTCGATCAACTCCCGTTCGCCGACGAGGCTGTCGCGGAGTTTGAGCCAGTCCAATTTGCGGTTGGCTGCCTTGGCGGAACTGGTGACATTCGATTCGTCGGCGAAAATCAGGACTCGTGGGAGCTTCGATGGGATTGCAGGTGAGCGCTTCACTCGCGCGGAGGATGAGACGCTCGCTGGCAAATGGCAAACGGGAGATGCGAACATTATCGCGACGCGTTGTGGAAATCGCCGTTGAGGGAGATCCACTTTCGATAACGAAGCCGTCAGTTTGACGCGCAGTGTGCGACGCGTGCTCATTATAACGGATAAGCCATTTGCTGAAGCGCGCGTTTCTCCCGATGTGTAAATTTCACATGTACGCGCGCCGCTTCGCATCGTGGTTTCTGATTTTCGTGGTTTTCTTTCCCGCGCTGCTCTCCGGCAGCGCACCGGCAAAAAGATCGTGTGCGGGCCTTTTGGATCTTGCGGGGAAGGATGCCGATCCATTCGCGGCCCAACACGACCGCGGACTCGTATTCGTCTTCACGCGTGTCGATTGCCCGATCGCCAATTCCTACGCGCCGGAAGTGCAGCGTCTCGCGAAACAGTATTCCGAAAAGGGCGTGAGTTTCCGGCTGATCTATTGCGATCCGGACGAAAGCAGCGCCACGGTTCAAAAGCATCTCGCGGAATATCGCTATGACATCGGTGCGCTGCGCGATCCCAAGCGGGAATTCGCGCGTTTCTGCCATGTGAAGGTCACTCCCGAGGCCGCAGTTTTTCTCCCGGACGGAAAGCTCGTCTATCACGGTCGAATCGACGACCGCTATGCCGACCTCGGCAAGTCGCGGCCCGAGGCGCGGCAGCATGATCTCGCACGTGCGATTGACTCGCTCCTCGCCGGGCAAAGTGTTCCCGCGGCCGGCGGGGCGGCAGTGGGGTGCATGATCGAGGGACTATGATAGTTTGCATCGTTCTTTCCTTCCTTGCGCTGGCTTGCCTTGCGGCTGGCGAAAGCCCGGCTCCGGCGCCGACATTCAATCGGGACATCGCGCCGATTGTCTTCGCAAAATGCGTTGCGTGCCATCATCCGGACGGCGCCGGGCCTTTCCCGCTGACGACCTATCGAGATGTGGAAAAGCGGGCCGCGCAAATTGCGAAGGTCACGGGCTCTCACTATATGCCGCCATGGCTCCCGGAGCGCGCAAACTTTGAGATGGAGGGGACCCGCACCTTGACCGAACAGGAGAAGGCAGCCATCGCGGCATGGGCAACGGCTGGGGCTCCCGAGGGTGAGGCGAACGACCTGAAGGTGAAGCCGGAATGGAAGGATGGCTGGCAAAATGGCGAGCCGGACCTCGTGCTGACGATGCCCGAGCCGTACACGCTTCCAGCCGAGGGTCGCGATGTTTACCGCAATTTCGTCGTGCCCGCGCGTCTTGCCACGGATCGCTACGTGACGGCATTCGAGTTGAGGCCGAACAATTCCCGGGCGGTGCATCATGCATTTGTGCTGGTCGATCGGCGCCGCTCTGCCGAGGTGCTTGATCGAAAGGATGCGGAAACCGGCTTTGCAGGGATGAATGTGGGGACGGGCGTAGGTGCGCCGCACGGGGTGTTCGCCAGTTGGCAGCCCGGGGCGGCGCCCGCGAGGCAGCCCGCCGACATGAGCTGGGTGCTCCCGAAAGGATCGGATCTCGTGCTGCAATTGCACATGCGTCCCACGGGAAAAGAGGAGAGGGTATCTGTCAGCATCGGACTGTATTTTACCGAAAGGCCGCCTTCGCGCCAGCCAACGGTGATTTTGTTGCGCTCGACAACGATGGACATTCCGCCCGGCGACGCGGAGTACGCGATCGAGAATTCTTACACGCTCCCCGTGGACGGCGATGTGCTCTCCGTACTGCCGCACCAGCATTATCTCGGGAAGGAATTGCGCGGCTGGGCCGTGCTTCCGAACGGCGCCGAGCGCGAGTTGCTGTGCATCAAGAGGTGGGACTTCAACTGGCAGGGTGCCTATCGCTATGCCACACCCGTGAGTCTTCCCAAGGGCACCGTGCTCCACATGCGGTACACTTACGACAATTCGGCCGAAAACGCACAGAACCCGAACTCGCCGCCAAAGCGTGTCCGCTATGGCCTGGAGAGCTCCGATGAAATGGGCGAATTCTGGATGCAATTCCTGCCACACGATCCCGCGGATCAAAAAATTCTCGAGCGAGACATGTTCGCCAAGCTCGCGTTGCCGGACAAAATCGCCCATAATAAAGCGATGCTGGATCGGGATCCTCGCGATGTGGCATCACGAACGGAACTGGCGATTGCATTCTACCTCGGCGGGCAGGCCGCGGCCGCGGAGCGCGAGGCGCTGCAGGCCGTCAAGGATGATCCAAAATTTGCGCGCGCGTATTATTTTCTCGGCACGCTGTACGACTCGCAAAAGCAGTTGGAAAAAGCGCGCGATGCCTACGCCTCCTGCGTGGCGCTGGAGCCGGACAACGGCGAGGCGCAGAACAATTTCGGCAACTTGTTGCTTCGCGAAGGAAAGGCGGCTGAGGCCATTCCTCATTTGGAAAAGGCAGTGAAGTTGAGGCCGGGAGATCCGCTGCCGCAAAGGAATCTCGAGGCTGCGCGCGCGGCGCTAAAACAGTAGCCGCATCAGCCGCCTGCCTGCCTCCACTTTAGATTGCAGCGAGAGCGTCGGCCAGGCGGGTGTAGTCGTCGGGAGAGTTGTATGCCTGTGCCGAGACGCGGAACCAGCTTCGCGGAGGCGCGCCCCAGCGGACACACGGCACTTCGATCCGATACTCGTCGAGCAGCCGCGTTTGCAGAGGGTCGAAACGAGAGATGACAGCGCGTGACTCGCCGGGGGATTGCGCGCTCCCCGGCAGTGGGAGCGTGGCCATGGAGCCGAGCATCGATTCGGGACATGGCGGCTCGACTCCGAGCCGAGCGGCCAGCAATCGGCGAGCTTCGCAGGCAAGATCGTGATTGTGCCGCATAAGGGCTGACCAGCCACCCGGCAGCAGCGAGTCGCAAAACTTCAGTGCAGAGGGCACGGAAAGCCACGCGGTGACGTCGAGCGTGCCCTGCCAGTCGAATTCATCGTGGAAGCGCGAGCGGCCGGCGCGTGGCGTATTGTAGCCGTGGCTCAACGTGGCGGGATGCAGCCCGGCCTGGCGGTCGCGTCGCACGTGCAGAAACCCCGCCCCTTTTGGCGCGCACACCCATTTGTGCAAATTGCCAGTGTAGTAGCTCGCCCCGAGAGTGTGAAGATCGAGCGGAAGCATTCCGGGCGCGTGGGCGCCATCCACGAGCACGGCGACGCCGCGGGCCTCGAGCTCGCCGACGATTTTTTCCACCGGGAGAACGAGGGCCGTTGGGCTCGTGATGTGGTCGATGATGGCAAATCGAGTGCGTGGCGTGACTGCCCCAAGCACCGCAGCGGTCACTTCGTCGGGGCCGGAAATCGGGAAGGGGACATCCGCGAATACGACCCGGGCCCCGGCGCGCCGGGCGAATTCAGTCAGCACGTTATTGCACGCATTGTAGCCGTGGTTCGTAGTGAGCAGTTCGTCGCCGGGATTCAGTTCCAGCGAGCGGACGACCGCATTTACGGCGCCCGTCGCATTGGTGACGAAGCAAAGATCCTCCGTGTCCGCGCCTGCGAACGAGGCGACAGCGGCACGCGCGACATCCAGGCGGCCCTCGATCTCACGCCAGAGAAAGCGCACCGGCTCACGCTCCATCTCCTCGCGGAGGCGCGATTGCTCATCGAGCACGACACGAGGGCAGGCGCCGAAGGAACCGTGATTGAGGTACGTGATCGCCGCGTCGAGCAGCCAGTGATGGCGATGCTGCGACACTGCCTGGTTACTCCACTTTCTTGATCGCGATGTTGCGGAACATCACCGGATCATTGTGCCCCGCGAAACCGAAGTGCCCACTCGTGCGATCTTTTCCCGGATGAGGACTGTTGTGCATATACTCGGTGACCTTCGCGAGATCTCCGCTCAGAATCACGCTGCCGTTGAGCTCCACGCGGATGCGCGAGCCCTTCACGAGCACCTCCTGGTAATTCCACTCGCCGATTGGAAATTGATACCCGCGTGCCGCCGCCGCCATGCCGTACGCGCTGCCGTGAGCCTGGCGCGGATCGATGCCCTCGTAGTTGTCGTCGAGCACCTGGCATTCGCACATTCCCACATAAGCAGTGTCACCGTCACCGGGGTAGCGGATCGCCAGTCCGTTGTTCCCGTTTTTCGGCAGCTTGAACTCCAGTCTCACGCCGAAATTCGCGTATTCTTCCTTCGTGTAAATCGTGCCGCCTTTGCCCGGTTTGCACACGATTGCTCCGTCCTTGACCTCATAGTTGTCCACCGGCCCGGCCCAGCCATCGAAATCCTTTCCGTTGAAAATCGACTGCGCATTCTTCAGGCCGCGATCACTCAAAAGCTTGCGGGCTTCGTCATTCGGAATCTCGCGGATGAAAACATTCCGCCATTTGATAGGCGCGCCGTGGGTTTGCAGGCAAATCGGGCCTTTCGCGGGAACGGGCATCGTCCGGTCGTAGTAATTTTCGAGGAGCGCGTGATCGACGACGAGTTTTTCGTTTAGCCACACACTCGTGCGCTGGCCGACCATGATGATGCGGAAGCTGTTCCACTCGCCTGCCGGTTTGTCGGCGAGAACGAGCGGATCCTTGCCGGGCGCGCCGGGGCTGTTGTTCCAGAGTCCACCGCTTCCCTTATTGGCACCGTTCGCGAATTCCCTTTCGTTCGTGTGGTCCCAAATCTGGACTTGGGGAACATTGCGCAGATAAATGCCGGAGTCTCCCTTTGGCGCCATGTTGTATTCCACGAGCAATTCGAAGTTGCCGTATTCCTTCTCCGTCGTTGCGTATTTGCCGTTGCCGTCGTTGAGCAATTCTCCGCCTTCCACCTTCCAGTGCTTCAGCATGTCGTCCGTCCACTTCTTCTTATCCCCCTCGGGCATCGCCGCGTATTTGCGATGGTCCGCAGTGTCGCCACCGCGCCAGCCGGTGAGGTCCTTGCCATTGAAGAGCGCAGTGAATCCGGTGGGCGGTGTATTTTGCGCGAAGGCGGACGCTGCGAGAGCGAATGCGGTAGAGAGGAGAGCGGTCAGTTTCATAGTGGAATGCGCGTGGTAGCGATGCGGCGCGGCGTGGTCAATGTTTCACGCCTCTCCACTTCGCAGGGCGATGGTAAATCGGGCAGCCTTCGCCACTTGCGCGGGCCGTTGACGACCGCCTTTGGCAGTGGCAATCCGGAGAAATGAAAACGCTGACTCTCATTTTCGCAGCAATGCTTCTGCCTGCCGTCGCGGAGGACGACGGCAAGCTCACGATTGAAATTCCGTCTTCGGTGCAAGCCGTGGTCGCCAAGGAAAAGGGTGAGGCAGGGAAAATCACCAGCTTCAAGAAAGTGAATGAAACCGACGGGACGACCTATGTGATCGGGTTGCTTCTCGAGGCAAAAACCTACGAACTCGCGCTCGATGCCGCAGGACGCGTGATGCGAAAGGCGCAGGTGAACGACGATATCGGACCGAAGACGGTGCGGTTGGAAGCCATTCCGGCAAAAGTCCGCGCGACGCTGCAACGCGAAGCGGGCGCTGGCTTGATCGAAGAAGTGGAAATGCAGGAGCAGAAAACCAATTACGTGACCGAGGTGAAAATTGGAAAACGCAAATATCGGATCGTGGTGGACGCCGAGGGAGTCCTAGTCAGCAAGGAATACACCGGGGACGACGAGGGTAATTGACGCGCGTGGCACCAGCGAACGAGTTTCAAGTGGTCGCGCCGGGAGTGTTTCACTGGCAGGCATACGATCCTGAGGTGAAGTGTGACCTATCTTCGATTGCCCTGGAGACGCAGGAGGGCCTCCTCTGGATCGACCCAATCCCACTTGCCGATGCGGCTTTGGCCGACCTAGCCAGCCGTGGGACGCCGCTCGCGATCCTCCTCACCAGCGGCAATCACGAGCGGGCGGCGGATGTTTATCGACGCCGATTCGACGTGCCGGTGTGTGCGAGCGCGGCGGCGGCTGAAGCGATGGGTATCGTCGTGGACGAAATCCTTATGGAAGAGAGCAGCGCTCCGGGCGGAATGGATATCGTCGCTATCTCGTCCGCGGGACCCGGCGAAGTGGCATTTGCCGGGCATGGCGTCGCCTGCGTCGGCGACGCGTTGATTCATCTTGAGAGTCACGGATTCGCGCTGCTGCCGGCGAAATACTGCGCGGATGCGCGCCGGCTCCCGAACGATTTGAAAAAACTGTTGTCTTACGACTTCCGCATCCTGACGTTCGCGCATGGCGCACCGCTAACGGAGCGGTCGCGCCAGCGCTTGGAAACTCTGCTTCTATGAAACTGATCACAGCCATCACCATCGCCCTTTGCCTGATTGCCACAGCCCAGGATGGACGGAAACCCAAGGCGTCTCCCGCTGTTCCCGCGGCGGCTCCCGCATCCAGTGATCCCGCACCCGCAGTTCCGGACGCTCCCGTGGAAGCAGACGACACCCCGGCAAACGTGGTCGCGCGGTTTTTTGCGACACTCCAGCGCGCGACTCCTCCTGCGAACAAGGAGGTGGACCAGGCTTACGAAGTGCTGACGAAAGGCACCAAGATCGCGGAGCGGGCCGACGATGTGAAGACGCTCAAATCAAAGACGAAAGACGCCATCACGGTCTTTGGAGTGATTGGAGGCTACGATGTTAGCGCGACAAAGAAGGTGGGCGGGCGGCTAATGAGCATCACGTGTGTTTCGCTCGGGAAGGAGTTCCCCCTTCGCTGGCGCTTCTATTTTTACAAACCGCGCGACGCGTGGAAGCTGATTGACCTGCGCGTGGATGACCGGCTTGCGGCGATGTTCGACGAACCCGACGAGCGGGCCAAGCCGCGCGATGAGTGACCGGGCGCGCCGATGCTCTCGTCCGCGCTCCGTTTCATTCGATTTTCGCACACCGTATTTGCGATGCCGTTTGCTTTGGCGGCGATGCTCGTCGCGGCGCAAAGGTTGCCTCCGGCGAGGGTGGTTGCCCTGATCGTGCTCGCGATGGTCTTTGCACGAACCGCAGCGATGGCGTTCAATCGCGTCGCGGATTGGGAAATCGACAAGCGGAATCCACGCACCGTGGGGAGGCACAGGCTGCTGACGAAAGGCGTTGCCATCACGCTTGTGGTAATCAGCGCAATCGCGTTTGTCGCAACGACGTATTTCATTAATGCGCTCTGCTTCGCGTTGTCACCCGTCGCTCTCGTGATCGTGTTTTTTTATTCGCTGACGAAACGCTTTACGCACCTGAGCCAGTTCTTTCTCGGGCTTGCGTTGTCGGTCTCGCCCATGGGTGCCTGGTTTGCGGTTACGGGTGCGTGGGCGTGGACACCGTGCATTCTTGCTGCTGGTGTGCTCGCCTGGGTGGCAGGTTTCGACTTGATCTATGCCACGCAGGACTACGAGTTCGATAAGACGGAGGGATTGCACTCTGGGGTCGTGAAACTTGGAATTCCGCGGGCGTTATCTGTGGCCAAGGGGCTGCACGTGGCGGCATTTGGGCTGCTCGTTGCGTTCGTCTTCGTCGCGGTTCCCCGCTGGCCATGTGGAGTCGCTCTCGGTTGCATGGCGGTCACGCTTGTGTACGAGCATCGCAGCGCCGCGCGGCTGGATATCGCGGGCATCAACCGTGCGTTCTTTATCGCAAACGCCGTGGTTGGCGCGGTCTTCCTTGCGGGTGTGACGATCTCGGTATTTCTACCGAAAACCTAGCAATGCTGCCTGATACCCCGGAAAGCTATCGCGACGTCGCTTTGAATCGTGCAAAGAGCTTCGTGGCGCCCACAGGAGGTGTGATTCGCCAGGATTCCGTGACGCGCAGCCCGGATTGGGCCGATGAAGCGAGCACGCCGCCGCCCGTCCAGTTTACCAGGTCGGTGCTGACCTCAACCGCCGGGATCGCATCGTCCGCGTTCAGGGCGCGGGTGATGGTGAAGAGATATGTCCCGCTCGCTTCCCTTGTCAGCGTCGAAACAACGGGATCGGGCGTGGCGTCGCTGGTGCCGAGCGCATATTCGAGAAAGGCGTTCAAGCCGTCCGCGTCGTTGTCGGCACCCGCCGATCCTGTGAAGCTCGCTGAGTCCGCGGCATTGGGATTTCCGCCGATGGCAGTGCTCGCGCGCCAGTTCGAGGCCAGACTGCGATCGAGGTTGGACAACGGCGCGATGGGGACGAGCGAATAGCCCGGGCCGTCGGCATTCGTCGGCCACGGAAGGGAGTCGTCGTAGGTGAACGACTGAATCACCGCGCCGGTCGAATCCACGAGCGTGATGGTTTCGCCGCTATTACTCAGTGAATCCCCGGGTCCGTAGGCGCCGGCGATCCGCGGGCCGGCGCCGTAGCGCGCGTTAAACGCTGCTGAGTTGCGAACGACCATGATGCGCTCCCCGGGTGCCAGCGTCGTGGGTGAGGGGAAAACGAAATCGACCCCCACCGTGAATTTGCATCCGGCGATATCGAGATTGCTGCTCGCAAAATTTTGTAACTCGATGAATTCGAAATCATCGGAATCCGTGCTGGCGGCAATTTCACCAGGCGTCGTTGGATTTGCCGGGTGATAGTGCAGCTCGGTGATGCGCAACCAATCCTTCGGTGCCGGCGGGCTAAGCGTGTTGTTGACGTTCGCCGTCGCGGTTCCGACGAGCACGCCCTGGAAGTTGTAGGCTTGAATCGAGATGGCATTGGGCCCGGGCACGAGCGCATAGGAAAGCGACCAACTGGTAGTACCGGTCCATGTTGCAGGCAGGACCGCGCCGGTATCGGCGCGGCGGAACTCGCGAATATTGACCCACCCCGTGCCTGTGAGCGTGATCGAATTTGCGCCCACGCTTGCAGGCGGAGCCGGCGAGATCGCGAATGCGACGCTCGGTATCTGGCTGGAGATAGTGCTGCGAATGAATGACTCACGCGGACCGACGAATGACGACATATAGGACGTGAGGTCCTCATTCAGGAATTTCGTATAATGCTGGGCCCAATACGTGAGATAAGTCGTATTGAAGGCGCGGTCGCAAAGATCGAGGAGGTGCCCGTAGTACGCGCGAAGGTTGCCGGGGTTCGCCGTGAGTTTCGACATCTCCGTGTTGCCGATGAGTCCCGCGCCCGAGCCGGAACTGGCGGTGAAATCCATGTCCCACGGTACGAATAGCAGGCGGCCATTGGGCTTGATGAAGAAGAGCGCATTGTGCCCGGCACCGTAGCAATAGTTGTCGCCAGCCGCCCACGCGATGGGGCCGGCCATGTCACGAAGCCACCCATCCACGTCGAGCAATGCATTTGTCTGATTGATGAAAGTCGTGCCGCCGGGACCTCCCAACGCGGTAAGCCCCGTGATGAGCGGCGCGTAGTTGTCCGCGCTACGATTGTTTTTGATGAGCCAGAACCACCGGTACTCTTCCTTGCTCAAGCCCGGCGATAACGCCCGGACACCTACCCCCGGAGGACCCGGATTGTCCTGCGTAAGCTTGTTTCCCTCTACGGTGCCGTTGTCCGTGGAACTCGGAATTCCCGCGGCGTTGTAAAGGGGATACGTCAGCTCGTACTCGAAGTAAGTGCCGTCGCTGCCGTGTGACAGCCAGTTGTCCAGGAACTCATTCGAATCCACCTTTGCCTTGATCAGGATGGCGGGCCCCGTTGCCACGCCCGGCGCAATGAGCCGGCACAGATCGTCTTCGCTAACGGGGATTCCGCCGACGGTATTTAGCGTGCGTTTGACCAGCATTTCTGCCTGAGAGAATACGTCGCCCGCTCCGCTGCGATCCGCAGCGACGTCGGAGTGCTGACCCAAAAACAGCCCGTCGGGCGGAAAGCTGATGTGGAATCCCGTGCGCGAGGCAAATTTGGCGCGGCCGTGTTCGCTGCCTTTCAAATGCACGCCGGTGCCGTAATACACATCGCGCTCGTCGTAGATCACCGTGCAGGGGAGATATTCGTTGCTCATCACGTTGTTCAGCGCGAGTAGCAGGTTATTGCTATCGGACGTGGTCATCACGATGCGCACGTTATGTGGGCTGACGCCGCTGGGGAGCGTGAGCGCGGCTTGGTTGTCGTTCCATGGCACGATAGCCCGGCCGGCGGCTCCGTTGGCAGGGAAGGTCGCCGTGGCGCCCAGGGTGTCGGTGGCCTGGATGTAAAAGTTCGCCTTGGCGCTCTGCGACTGGCCCGGAATCGTCGCGCTCCAGACTCCGCCATTGTTGGTCATTGCGATCGACAAAAAGCCACCCTCATTGACCGAGTAAAATAGGTTCGCCGAGGCCACGCCGTCGCTGTCCGTGATCCGGGCGCTGACTGTCGCACCTGCCAACGCGGCGGGTACGGCAGGTGAGTGTGTCGCGCCGGAAAAAGTCGGGCCGGCATTGGCAACAAATCTCGAATTCTGTGCGCCCGGCGTGCCACCTGTCGTGGGCATGGGAAGCAATTCCTGATGGGCGCCGCGGTTGAAATAGAGGCGGGTATGCAGGCGATTCGAACCTCCGGCCCAGCGGGCGCGATACTTGATGCGGTAGGTTTTCGCGGGATTGATCGTCCAGAACGACGCACCGTTCTTGAGCGTCGTCTCGCAGTGGTTGGACATATGCTCGGTGTAGCCGCTTGCGACGATTTTCAGCACCTTGTTGCCGGGTGCATCGGGATCGTCCACCACCACGCTCGTACGATGGTTTCCCTCGAACCTCCATGCCGCCGCCGTGCCGCCCGAGAAATTGCCATTTTGAAGCAGGGAGATCGGCGAGCCGGTCGGATCCTCGATCACCTCCATGTCGTCGATGTACGCCTCGCCACCCGCGACCATTCCGACGAGGAATTCGTTGTAATAAGTCGGGTTTCCTTCGAGGTTTGCACCGCTAAAGTCGTATTGGACATTGACCCACGTGCCGGTCGCGGCGCTCGCAGCCCACGCGGCGGAGTTCATGTTATCGGCGGAAGGATTGCGCAATTCCAGCGATGAGCCGCCGCCATCCGCGAACTCGGGCCAGCGGCCACCCGTGAAATACTCGACCTCGTCCGCGAGGTTATCGTCAGCAGCACGCAGGCGCACGCGCTCGCCCCTGCCGCTGAGACCGCCATTGAATGGGCCATAGACCCGAGGCAGGCCCGGATGCACGGCATTGAATGCCGCGACATCCCACACCGCGAGAGCATACTGGCCGGCTCCAATCGTCGCTCCCGGCGGGAAGGTGAAATCGATGCCGTCGGTGAAGTGCCAGCCGCTGAGATCCACGGACGCGCCGCTCTTGTTGTACAGCTCGATCCACTGCTCCTGCGAGGTCCCCGGGGCATGATACATGATTTCGTTGATCACGATTTCATCGTGAAACGTGAACGTATTTGCCGCTCCGAAAGTCGCGGCGTTCGGATGTGCCCAGTCACCAGAGCTTGTGCGCGCGCGCAGGGCGTTGGTCACGGTACGTCCGTCGATGAACCGCTGCGTCGCGGTATTCAAAACAAAGAGTCTTTCGCCCGAGATGGGGCGGAAGCCGATTTGCGTCTCATCCAGGGAAAGCAGCGCGCCGGCTGCCAGCGTGCCAGTCAAGGCGTAGCTCGCACCGTTACTGCCCCGCAATTGATAGCCCGTCAGGTTGATCGGGTCGCTTGTGAGGTTTGCCAGCTCCACGCGAAAGGTAGTGTCGTTCGCGCCGCCGACTTCATTCAGCACCAGCGCATTGCCAGGCAGGACCGTGGGACCCGCCACTTCGGTCGAGACGAGCGATATGCCGAAGACCATGTCGGGATTCGCCGTGTGCTGATGGACCTCTACCGCGACGACATTCGTGCCCACCAGCAAGCTGGCGACCGGGATATTGATGCTCGAGGAAAGCGCTGTGGAGGTGATGTCATTTGAAGCCGGCGTCGAATGAGTAACAGCGCCTCCGGGCATATTGACGCGATACACCTCGGTGCCGTTCAGATACACCACCGCGCCATCGTCCAACAGGTGCTGGAGGGCGAGTGTCGTTCGTGACTTGTCACCGGTGAAATTGAATGCGCGGCGAAAATAATGGGTTGTGGGACCAAGTGCGAGCTGGGTCGTGAGAGTGCCGCCCGAACTGCCAGTCGGCGCCGTGAGCGGCGTCAGGGTGCCATTCGCAAGACCCGCGATGGATGATGCCGGGAGCGCCTTTGTCCATGTCGCGACGTCGTCCATGCGGCCGCCCCAGTTTTCGTTCACTTGATCGCCGCCGAAATAAAACGGTTGCGGATTGTTCAGGCCGACCGTGATCGTCCGCGGGTTCGGAGTACCCATCGCCACGCCATTCCGATAGTACGTCATCGATGTGCCCTGTTTCACCACGGCGTGATGCGTCCAGACGTTTAGCGGGAAATCCACATAGTCGATATCCTCACCCGAGGCCTGGCGGTGAAACTCGAATGAGGCGCACGTGAATTTCACAAACTCGCGTGGACTGAAATCCACGCCGTTCGTCGGTGAGTAGCGATTGCCCAGGACTACGTTCGTGTTACTTGTCTGCGTGGAGTTCACCCAGAACGACCATGTAAAGTTGTTCGATGTCGTCGGCTGCGGGATGCTCCCGGCACGCACGTAGCCGTCAACGCCGTCGAAGTTAAGGACCTTGCCTCGCGTCGCATCGTTCACCCACGTGACGCCGTTGAAGATTGTCCCATTTGTCCCACCTGGCGCCACGTTCGGTACGTTTGTTCCTGATGTTTCCTCCATCGGCCAGTAACCATACAGTCCCTCGCCCGCGCCGGTGATGTTCGGGCTGCCTGCGTAGAGCAAGGATGCGCCGCTCGACCAACTGCTGTCGTCAAAACCGGTATCCTTCCAAGTTGCCGGCGGCGCCACGTTGTCGTCGCGATACTTCCAGCTCGAATTCAGCGCGATGATGTTCGTCACGGTGGGTGGATCCGTCGGCCCGGGATAATTCACGGCACCCGGAGTGCCGCCGAGCTGATTGCTTGCAGACCACGCAAGCGGCCCCGGTTCGACTGTGTAACTGTTACGTCTCGAGAGAGTCGCGCCGGAACCGTCGGGGCCCGATGGCCAGTCGCCGTCGTCGGAGTAGTCCAACACATCCATCGCCCGGTCACTGCGATTTACGAGCCGGATTTCTTCACCGCCATTGTCCAGAATCCCTGTGAAAGGTCCGTACGAGCCGGGAATTTGCCCGGGCGTTTTGGCGACGACAATAAAGCCCCCCCCGGGAATGCGCACGTTGTTGGCAAACGTGTAGTCGACCCCGCCCTCCAACCGCCAGCCTCCGATATCGACGTCCACGGCGTTGAGATTGCGCAGTTCGATCCACTCGGTCTGCGTGAGTTCATCCGCTGGATGATAATGAATTTCGTTGAAAATGACGACGCTGTCGGCGGCTCGCACCGTGAGTGTAATGGCAAGGAGGAAGATGAAAACGCGATTCATGGACGGCGGCAACCTGCGCCATCATTGTGCGTTCGTCAAACAGACCCGAAATCGTGACTTGTGGGGCGGCGAATCGCCGTTAGTGTCGAAGACGATGAAGGCCAACATGCTCCGTCCAGTTCTCGCCGCGTCCGTCCTCGCGGCGACCCCTGCTTTCGCCGTGCTCGATAACTATTGGGCTCTCGATCAATCATCGGGTACGAATGTCCCGAACTCGGTCGCCGGAGGAACCAATGGAACCCTCTTCAATGGGGCTACGTGGACAACGGATCCCACACGTGGGCAGGTGCTGACTTTTGACGGCGTGGACGGTTACGCGAACCTCGGCTCCATTCCCGTGCTCGGGGTTGCCACCAATTATACCTGGTCGTTCTGGGAAAATTCGGCGCAAGGCTCCACCGATAACGTAATCTTTGGAAACCGCTATTCCCCGACGACCGGCGTGGACTTCAGCCCCCGCGAGTTCATCAAGTTCACCACCAAGCAATTCGAGTGGCATCACGACAACTTCGGTGAAAACATCGACTATGCCGACATCGCCGCCGGGGCGTGGACCTACAACGCCGTCGTCAAGTCCGGCGCATCGTTGGTCTATTTCCGCAACGGCGCGTATGGCGGCCGGCGCACAATCACGGGTGGAATGCTCAACTCGCAACCGCTCTACCTGGGTGGCGACCAGTTCAACGAAAACTGGCAGGGCAGCATCGATGACGTTGCTACTTGGAGTAATACGCTGCCCGTTTCGTCCATCGCCTTGATCGCGTCTGGCAAACTGAAGCCCAACAACGCGCCTCTCGCTGCTGCCCCGCTGACGACGGTGTTCACGGACAATTTTTCATCGGGCCTAGGTGCGTGGACGTCGACGAACCGCGGCCTCGAAGCGAATGCGCCTGCGGGCTATAATCTTCCGAGTACAGCAGGTGGTACTCTCACTTTGGGCGGCACGACAAACAGCCAGTACTGGTATGGAAACAGCATTGAATCGAACACGAGGTTCGATTCGACGAAGGAAAGCTTGATTACTGTGGATAGATTATCGCTGGCAGGGGCGGGGTCTGCCTGGCGCTCGAGCCTGTGGATTCTCGGCGACGACGGGCACTACTTCCATTTTTCTGAAAACACCGGCGAGACGGGTTGGAGTTTCAACGCGCGCGATGACGGCGGTGTCGGTACGAACAACCCGACCGGCGGTGGCGCGGAAATGGTCGATGCAAACTTCCTCGAAGGCGGCGGCGCGCATCAGATGGGTATCCGAATTGTGCCGACCGGCGACCCCGGGGATATCTTCGCCTACGCGTATCTGGATGGCGAAATTTACGGCAGTCAGTTTTTCTCGAATTTCCCGTCCACGTATTCGGTTGTCCTCACTGGGCAGGCTCGTGCCGCTGGCGATTCTGTGAGTGCGCAGTTCGACAACGTCACTGTCCAGCAGGTTCCCGAGCCGGCCAGCGCTGTGCTGCTCCTGGGTGGCGCTGCCGTGATCGGGTTGCGCCGCCGCCGTTAAGAGACGTTTTTTGGCGCCCTTGGTGGGAGAACGGGAGTGTGTTCGCCTTTTAAGCAGGCGTTTGCCTTATCTGTGTTGGAGTTCCACGAAGCCATTGCTGAATGCTGGCATTCCGCCCACATGCCATTCCACCCTCGAGATCGCACACAAACTGTGAGCAGGCCCAGCCAGCGCATTCCCGGGAACGCGCCACGTTGCCCCTGGCAAATGAAAGTCGCCTCTAGTTCGACGACGCCGGGACTACGTTTACGCGGCGGCCACCACGATCGAATTGGACCGTGCCCGCCACCAACGCAAAAATCGTGTAGTCGCGCCCGAGACCAACGTTGCGGCCCGGATGAAACTTCGTCCCGCGCTGGCGAACAATGATGCCGCCGGCAGTGATCGACTGGCTGCCGAATACTTTGACACCGAGCCGCTTGCTGACGCTGTCGCGGCCGTTCTTGACGCTTCCTTGACCTTTCTTGTGAGCCATCTGATTAGAGAGTTGAGTGTTAAAAGAAACGCCTAGGCGTTGATTTCCGTGACCTTCACCTTTGTTAGCTTCTTTCCAGCACATTGGGATCCTAAGCTTAGAATTCCACGTGGACAAGTTGTCGCGGCCGCTTCTATAGTGTCACCTAAATACTAGTGACTCCAGCGTAACTGGACTGGCCACAGTTAGGCCGCAAATGTAATCACACTGGCTCACCT
>JADMIO012784787.1_pt1 | contig 67643 bp, 50 predicted proteins | sample 8958161 | NCBI WGS metagenome assembly JADMIO01 (sample SAMN16585339, study PRJNA669376) | soil metagenome | isolation source: Crop rotation soil | place: USA: Cullars Rotation, Alabama | collected 2011 | reverse complement strand
TGTCGTTGACCAGGCCCTGGAAGTCGAACTCGGCGCGGCGGTTCGGTTTGAGTGCCGTCACTTGGGCGATCAGGACGAGTCGGCAGTTGGGGAACACGGGTGCCCGAAAGCGGACTTCGTTCATCCCGCCAAATCCCACGAATGAACCTGCCAGCAGCTTATGTTTGCGAGCGTAGAAACCAGCCAGTTGGGCGATCGCTTCACACATGATGACGCCGGGCATCAGCGGGAAACCGGGCATGTGTCCCGCCGCCCAGAACTCGTGGTCGGTCACGTCTTTGTAACCGATCACCAAGTGCGTCGGGGGATCGATATGGACCACTGCGGTCAGATGTTCCATGTCTCCCCGCTGGGGGTTCACTTTGCGAATTTCATCGATGTTGTACATCGGCTGATCAAAATTCAGTTGCGACAAATCAGCCATCAGGGGCGGGGGCATATCTTAATTCTCAATGGGAGCAGTCTGGGATCTGTATGGTTTCGGTAATCAGAGTTACCGTAAAAGACTTTGCATCAACACCAACCACCACAGAGAATCAGAGGAACGCAGAGAGGAAGATACCGCTCTCTCTGTGTTCCTCTGATTCTCTGCGGTGAAAAATGTTCTCAGTTACGGAGGCGGAAGGAATACTCTATTGTCCATTTCATCACTCCAATGTGAGTGTGCCAGTGTGAGCGAAGGAGGGCCACACAGACACTTTTCTCTTCCTTTCTCCATCAATTATGGGGTTGATCCTACATGATCGATCACTCATGCCAGCTCCGCAACCCCATCGTCGAATGAATCATGCCTCAATGCCCAGGATGGCACGAATTTGCTTCAAATCGGTCATCAGGCGGTCGGGCTTTGTGGCGGGATCTTTACACTCCGCAGCGGTGGCCTTCAGGCTTAACTTGTCACCGGCGAACAGGGCCGTGCGAAACCCCTGTTGCTTGGCCAGGGCCAAATCATCGGCCACTCGCGAGCTCACGTACAAGACCTCTTCGGGCTCGATATCCAGCTCACCAAATTTCTCACGGCAAACACGAAATAGCGAGACTGAGGGCTTGCGAACACCTTGTTCGAAGGTCTGAATCAGACACCCCGGAGCAAACAATTTCGCCAGCGGCGGCAGTCTATCCTGCCGTTCCAAACCGTGCAACAGTTGTGCCAGCGTATAGGGTTGTGCTTCGGCCAGCAATCCCTGCTGAAATCCTGCCCCGGCCACGTCGGTCAGGCATTTCAATGCTCCCGGAGCGGCCTGGCAGCCTTGCAGACAAAGCTGGAAGAAAAACGCGACTTTCTCCGCAAATTCGTCCCAGTCGCCGTAGCGACCCTCGTCGTACTGATAATCTTTACGCGACAGCAGTTCGAGCAATTTGGCCCAGATCTGTGCCGAGTTGACTTCGGGGAAATCTCCCTTGGGGCAGCCAACCAGTTTTGCGGATTCTACGGCGTCGTTGTACTTGGGCAGAAAATACTCCCACGGCTGGCCGGGCCGGCGAGTCATACTGCTCCACATGTTGAACTCGTGGATCGTCTTCTCCATTGCCACCTGCATCCGGATGGCCTGCGGATGTTGCAGCAGCAACTGGCCATCGGCAATGGTCAGCAACGTCCCGTAAACATTCCACGAAACCGCCTTAATCCCCGATAGCGGAGCCGTGTAAGGAGTTGCCTTGGCAGGCTCGGTCGGCGGAGCTGCCGGCCAGAGCAGCTTGCGTTCGGTCAGCCAGGCTGCGTATTCACGCAACGATAGTCCCATGCGCGAAGACCTTTTCGAGTGATGTCCGGGGAAGGGTTCGGGGTCCAGACATGAACCTGGTCATTCTCATATGCCGCCTCGCGCGATCTGTCAATAACGGCTGGGGATATTGCCATTGGGTCGTGAGGGCGAATTCTGGTAGATTTGTCTGGTCCTTGGGACAGATTCCGATGCCGGCCGAACGGTCCGTGTCGTCACGACTCGTTGTGCATCAAAAATGGAGTGCTCGATTTCAGGAGGGGAAACGCCATGGTGGGTAAGGGGTGTGGAATGCCGGGCAGACTGGCAAGCTGGGGGGCAACCTGTTTGACTTTGGGTGGTTTGCTGCTGAGCGGAGCCTCGGGCTTCAGCGAAGATCAAAAAGTGACCACTGCCAAGGCTGATGCGGCACCGGCCGCACCGGCCGTGTCCTTCGACAATGCCGAAAAAACGGAAGCCAGGGAGAATTCTGCAGGACGTCAGGCGGTGGAAGCAGCCATTCGGGATTTCGCTAACGCCTTCAATGCACACGATCTGCAGGCGGTTGCCGCGCAGTACACGACTGCGGCGGAAATCACCGATCAAGCCGGCCGCGTGACTCGAGGCCAAACGGCGATTCACGACGCATTTGCGAAAGTCTTCAAGGATGTCCCAGGATTGAAGATGCACTTGGATGTGCAATCGATCCGCTTCCTGAGCTCCGAGCTGGCCGTGGAAGACGGAATCTCGACCATGACAAGTGGTCCCACAGCGGCCGCGCATCATGATCGCTACACGGTGACTCACGTCAAACAAGACGGCAAATGGTTGATTGCCGGTGCCCGAGATTGGGCACCCACCCCGCTCAGTGCCAGCGAGCAATTGCAGCAACTCGATTGGCTGGTCGGTGAATGGGTCGACGAAAACGGCAGCACACTGGTGCATACAAACTATCATTGGTCGGAAGACAAGCGCTATCTGCTGAGCAAGTATTCGGTGCATCGTGCGGGTCAGCCGGCGGTCGAAGGCATGCAGCGGGTTGGCTGGGATCCGCACTTGAAGCAGCTCCATTCCTGGACGTTCGATAGCGTCGGTGGATTCAGCGAGGGCCTGTGGACTCGCGCGGGTGAGCAATGGATCGTGAAATTGACGGGCGTCGTCGCGGATGGGCGTGTCCGCTCGGCCACCAATACCCTGACTCGCTTGGGTCCGGATCACGCCAGCTTTCAATCGCGAGACCGGGTGACCGGAGGCGAGGTCCAGCCCGATCTGGAACCTGTGCCGATCGTCCGCAAGCCGCCACAGCCGTCCGTGCCCAAGGCCGCGCAGACCGCCTCGGGCAAGGCGGAAAGCAAGACGGAATCGAAGTAAGCACCCGGGCTTAAGCGTTTCACATTCTCTATGCCGGCTGGCAGGACTCTTGTGCAGTCGAGCAGTGTTGCGACTCGCAAGACGGGCGAGTCAGGCTGGAAAGCCTGACCTACGTTGCACGGGTCATTTCGATCAATTTCCAATACCACGAGGTCTAAATATGAAATCTCTCAACTCACTGTTCGCGGCGAGCACCCTGGTGTGCCTGTCGCTGGCGATTCCGGCTTACGCCGGACCGGGCGGAACCTACGGTCCACCGGGCTATGGGACACCTGGCTATGGAGCCACCGGATATCGTACGAATTCGTATGGACGTTATGACGGCGGATTCGGAGGTGGCTTCAGCAATCAATACCATGACCACGACTATGATCACGACCACTATCATCCTGGTACCCAGCCGCGGACTGTGGTGAAGATCGTCGAACCGGTCAATGTGGTGGGGCCTGGCCCCGTAAATCGTCCGTACTACGACCGCACCCCAAATCTGCGACCAGCAGTCGTCGTGCAACCGTATCGGAACACGACGAATTACAATCCGATCATGGCCCATCGCCCCAACTACTACAATAACGGGGGCTGGTATCACGGGGACTGGCACAACAATTGGAATAAGTCCGTGAGCGTGCGGCCGTATGCCTGGAGCGGCTGGGGTTCGGGCTGGAACGGGTGGAATGGCAAGGCCAGTGCCACTGTCGTGTCCTCTCCGTGGCGCTATGGGTACTGGTCCTATTCCAACCCCTACTATGCCACGACGGCAAATGTCCCTGTTTATTTCAACTACTCGCAACCGATCGTCGCTTCAAACATCACCGCCGACGCCAGCGGTCAGTTCTATCCGCAAGCGATCGGCCAGGTTTCTCGCGATCAGGCGCAGCAGATTTTTGCCGAAGCACGCCAAGCCTTCTTCGCCGGGGACCTGCGAACGGCGCGGTCATTGATCGATCAGGCCATCTCAGCCATGCCGGGTGATACCGTGCTGCATCAGTTCCGGGCACTCGTGCTGTTTGCTGACCGAGACTACGCTCCCGCGGCAGGGACTCTGTATTCAGTGATGTCCTCCGGCCCCGGCTGGGACTGGACGACAATGATTGGCCTGTACCCCAATGCCCGGATCTACACCGCACAGTTGCGAGTCCTCGAGGATTTCTGTAACGCCAATCCTGGTGCGGCGAATGCCCGCTTTGTGTTGGCCTATCATTACCTCACGGCCGGATATGGCGATGCGGCGGCCGAGGTCTTCCGTCAGGTGGTCGCCATCAATCCCAGCGATACCCTGTCGGCTCAGTTGCTGGCATCGATCGCTGGAACTGGTGCGAATCAGGTGGCTCAATTGCCGCAAGTTGATCCCAGTCAAATCGATGACCAGTTTCTGTTAGGGAATTGGACGGCCACACGCAATGACGGTTCGAGGTTCCAGTTGATTCTGCGGAATGATGGGGCCTACAGTTGGACCTACATTCCCAACGGTGGCGGCCGGCAGCATCTGACGGGAGCCTTCTCCGTGTCTGACGGCATGCTGATATTGCAGCAGGACGGTCAGCCGGCGATGGTCGGACAGATCTACCCCTTGGCCGGCAATCGCTTCGTCTTCAAACTCGTCGGAGGGGATCAGTATGACCCCGGCCTGACCTTCGAGAGATAGTATCGCTAAAGCAGCCCGGCCGCTCACAGCAGCCGGGCCGCTGACCGCGCCAACATTCCATTCGAAGAACCAGCAGGATGTCCGCGGCAATGACTTTGCCATAAGACATCCTGCTTTTTTCATCGATCGATCAGGTTCGTTCTTGGAATTCCTGATTCATTAACTAGGCATCTGCAATGGGTCCTGGAGCCCGGAACATCCAGCTCGCCAATCTGCCTCCAAAAGTGAGCAAGGCCACGCCCAGGCCGAGGCGAGCGACTCCAACCGCGAAATACGAACTGGGGACATACGGTCCGGAATCAAACGCCCCCAGTGCATGCACGGGCGTAATACCCATTTGCAGTTCCACGCAGGCTTTGAACCAGGCAATGGCAAACAGGATGCAATAGACACCAATCAATCGGATGCAGACTCCAAGCCACTCACAGGCCTGCCTGACGTTCAATTTCAATTTGGCATCTCCTGCGAAGGTGATACCAAATCAGGCTCGGATTTTGCTGTGGCAAGAATCGGCCGTGCATTTGCAGTCGACTGAAGTCCGTAAGTCCAATAGATCAGATAGTCGGTGCACAACAGCAGAAACAATGCAGTACCAACGTCGCAGCACCCACTCAGCAGATAACTAATCGCAGGGGAATAGCTGCCAGCCGATTCCGAGGCGGCCCAGTTTGGCGACAGTAGTCCCAATCGCATTTCCGCGTAGCTGGCGAAATACTGCAAGCCAAGAATGAGGTGATAAACACCGAGCACCCGGACCGCGACGCCAAACCAATCTTGAGGTTGCATACGATTATCCTGGACGGTTGCGACTGAGTGGCAATCACCGCACGCATGTTACCTCTGACTCCAACGGCCGGCCACCAACCGTCTCAAACTGCAGAGCCAGCATTTTCAGAAAAATCAAAAAAACCGCCACAACTGATTTGATTTCTCTAAACGTCCACGATAGGCTTCTGTCAGGTTTGTGGGAAACAAGCCCAAAATGATCTTTGACAAGCGATTGATTGTGGGTTTGCGGCCCAGTATAGTGAATACACCGGAAGGATTTCCGGCGCGTTTCAGAATCCTGTGGACGACTTGGCCCGCGTGGTGCGATGGACTCCAAACCGCCCGATAACAGCCCTCACGACGGCTTCTTGACAGGCGAATGGAAACGGTCCTTCGACGACCGCTTCCGGATCACTCTGCCGTCGGAGATTGCCGAGCCGATCACGGATGCTGCCGGTGACACCATATTGGCCAAGGAACGTTATGGATGCCTGAGTCTCTGGCGGGCCGCGGATTGGCAAAAGCGGATTGATGATGGTGTCGGTCTGATTCGTCAAAAGATTCACGCAGGTCGCATGGAGCAGCGGTTCAGCGACGTGCAACGCCTCGGAAGACTGCTGTCGACGAGGTTCAAAACGGTTCGATTGGCGAATCGGTCGCGCCTGGTGATTCCCGAAGGCTTTCGGGAATTCCTCGACGTACCAGCTAGCGGGGAAGTGATGCTGGTCGGGGCTGTCATCTGTGTCGAACTCTGGAATCCCAAGGCCTGGCAGGAATGCCTGAAACAGGAAATGCCCGAGTTCGGACCACTGTTCAAGGAACTCTCTGGCTGAATGATTTCGTAGACAGTCACTCTTCAACAGCAAGAGCGAACTAAACTCCGGCGTCACGGATTGGCGTAGTTTGGATAGTCGTAACAACGGATTAATACGAGTCTCGAAATCTTTCGGACCACTGGGAGAACTGCGGACTGCCTGTCTGAAACCAGACCCACAGCAATAAGTCGCGGACATGGGATGAAATGCTTTTCTTCCCTGGCTGCGATCAGAACCACCCCCACAAATCAGGCGATGGAACCACCTCGGCCTGGCCGGCAAAATTGAATTGAGAAGTGCTCACTCAGTCAGCACCATCTGCTACGTACCAACACAGGTTCTTCTCAGCACCATGGAAGGCGAGGTTGGCACGGAAGCCACTTTTCAATTCAATGCCGGCCAGGCCATTTTTTATTCTTTGGCGCTGCGATGCCGGTTCAGGTTGTTGACGCAGGGTGCTGCGGCACGCGGTCTCAGCTGCCGAAATCCCAACGTCTAATGTCTAAAATGGGAGTGGGGCTGCCGCCTGGGTGGAGGCCGTGATCGATGGATAACGCTCAGATCCAAAAGTTGCTTAATGAATTAAATGCCCCGCCATTAGAGCATACGCCGAGGATGCAGATCCAGCGGGGAGAGCCTCAGAACTATATCTTCATAACGGCAAATCGTGACGGTCTAATTAGCTTGGCGCGGCTATTTCTCGTCGCCGCAATGTCGCGAGCCGATGGCCCCACAGGTACCAGACCATTCGAAGTACCAGTGGAAAGCGTTGTTCTCAATGAAGAGACTGATTTAATACTCTCCTCTGTCGAACACACCTCCACTATCCCGATAGCACCAGAAGTGATTGCTGAACGTGACGACCTTGCCCGAAAGGAGGGCCGATTCTTCCTTGTCGGATGCTGGGCAGTTGGGATCGGCTCCCTATTCTTTCTCATATCTGGCCTCATATTCTGGATCGCCCTGTTGACTGACATTTTCAAGTAGTCTGCGTGACCGTTTCCTGAGACGCAAAATGTCATTTCGCGACCGAGCAAACCGCAGATGAAAATTCGGGCTTGAAGAGACTACAATCCAAGTCTGATTGTGGCTGTTCTATTTGTCAGAGAATCCCGAACTATGCCCGTGTCTGATCATGATCTACGTGTCCGCCTGGAAGCTGACTTGTGCGCCGTCGTGCATGGTGAAGTTCGCTTTGATGAGATGACTCGCGGACTCTACAGCACCGATGCCAGCGTCTATCAGATTCAGCCTCTGGGTGTCGTCTTTCCGAATGATCATGCCGACGTCGTCGCGGCGGTGCACGTGGCTGCTCGGCACCGAGTTCCCATCCTGCCGCGCGGTGGGGGCACCAGCCTTTCGGGACAATCCGTGGCCCGCGCTCTGGTCATTGATCTCTCGCGGTTCATGCATCGCATTCTGGACATCGACACTCAACGCCAACTGGTGCGAGTCGAAGCGGGTGTCGTGCTGCAGCAATTGAACTCGGCTCTCAAGCCGCAGCAGTTGCAGTTTGGTCCCGATGTCTCGACCTCCAGCCGAGCCGCCATCGGTGGCATGATGGGCAACAATTCCGCTGGATCACACTCGTTGATTTACGGCAAAACGATCGATCATGTCCGCGAGGTCAAGATTGTCCTGGCCGACGGGACCGAGATGACCTGCGGCCCGCTGACGCCAGAAGAACTCGCAGCCAAGCAAACCCTGCAGACGGCCGAAGGCCGGATTTATTGCGAGTTTCCACGCATTGTCCGGGAACACGAAGCCGACATCGTCGCTCGGTACCCCCGTCTTTTGCGCCGAGTCAGCGGGTACAATCTCGACGTATTTGTTCCGCGTTTCGCCGCCACTCTCCCCCAGGCCCCGGCTTCTCAGAAACTCGATCAACTCTATCCTGACCGAAAGCTGTTCAACCTGTCTCGGCTGATTGTGGGTGCTGAAGGGACGCTGGGTATCATCACGGAAGCGACACTTCACGCCATCCCGCTGCCGCGCGAACGGGGTGTGGCGTGCCTGTTATTTGAATCGGTCGACACGGCAGTTCAGTCAGTCACCAGAATTCTCGACTGCCTCCCCTCGGCAATTGAACTGCTCGACCAGAACATCGTCGAGTTGTCGCGAGAGAACCTGCAGTATCAAAAGTACCTGGACTTCGTCGAAGGCGCTCCCGCGGCATTGTTGATCGTCGAGTTCATGGGCGATACACCGTTGCAAATTGCCGATGGCCTGTTGTTAGTCGAGCAACGTCTGTCAGGCCAACCGGGTCTATTGAAAATCATTCGTGCCACATCGGCCGAGCAAACCGACAAGATCTGGCGTTGCCGGGAAGCGGGGGCTCCGTTGCTGTTAAGCATCCCCGGTGCCCGCAAGCCGATCGCCTTCGTCGAAGATCCCGCCGTGGAACCGTCCAAGCTGCCCGAGTTCACGCGGCGCTTCCGAGACATCCTCACGCAGCACGGCGCCAGCGGAGCCTACTACGGCCACGCATCGGTGGGCTGCCTGCATCTCCGGCCGATGATCGATACGAAATCGGCTGCCGATCGGCAACGGATGAAAGCGATCTCGGATGATGTGCAGAAGCTGGTCGTCGAATTTCGCGGTGCGATGAGCGGCGAGCATGGCGACGGACTTTCTCGAAGTTATCACAATCCGGCCCTGTTTGGCCCGCGATTGTTCGCTGCCTTCCAGCAGATTAAGGAATTGTTTGATCCACAGCGGTTGTTTAATCCCGGGAAGGTGGTGGATACTCCGTCGCCGATCGAGAACCTGCGTTACACTGGCGACTACCATCCCCTGCCGGTCTCGACCGTCCAGGATTTTTCCAGGGAAGCACTGCATAACGACCTGCCCATCAGTCAGGGTTTCCTGGCCGCCGCCGAGATGTGCAACGGGTCGGGCGTGTGTCGCAAGACCCATACCGGCACCATGTGCCCATCGTTCATGGTGACTCACGATGAAGAACATTCACCACGTGGTCGAGCCAACGCTTTGCGACTGGCGCTCTCGGGACAACTTCCGGAAGGATCGCTGACTTCCGAGCGCATGCACGAGGTCATGGACCTGTGCCTGATGTGCAAAGGGTGTAAAGCCGAATGTCCTTCGAACGTGGACGTCGCCAAGCTGAAGGTCGAGTTCCTCGCACATTACAACGGGCAGCATCGTCCTTCTTATTCGACCGTGATTCAGGGGCATGTCGCAACCGTGAACCGTATTGGTTCCGCGGTCGCGCCCATCGCCAATTGGATGACACAGGTGCCCGTCCTCCGCTGGTTGATGCAGCAGGCCACCGGCATTGATCAACGCCGCAGCTTGCCGCAGTTCCATTCGCAAAACTTTCCTCGCTGGTTTCGGAAGCATAAGCCACATCGGTTAGCAGGGAGCAAGGGTGATGTCGTCCTGCTCGATGATTGCCTGACGTCGTATTGCGAGCCGCGTGTGAATCAATCGGCAACGGAACTGCTGGAACACGCCGGCTACCGAGTCCACCGGGCCGGCTTGTGGTGCTGCGGGCGTCCGTTAATCTCGAAGGGATTGCTGGAACCGGCCAAGCGATTGGCACGCAGTAATGTCACGAAACTACTGGAATTCACCGCACAGGGTTGGCCCATCCTGGGCTGTGAACCGAGCTGCCTGTTGACATTGGTTGACGAATACCCCGACCTGTTTCCTGCACGCGAGACCGAACAAGTACAACGCAATGCATTCCTGTTGGACGGCTGGTTGGCCGATCGTGCTGCGGCAGGAGATGTCTCCTTGAGCCTGCGGGGACTCAATCAAACAGCCCTGGTTCACGGCCATTGCCAGCAAAAGGCGCTGGTCGGACTGACGGGAACTCAACGGGCCCTGCAATTGATTCCTGACCTCAAGACAAAGCCCGTCGATTCCGGCTGCTGTGGCATGGCAGGGGCGTTCGGCTATGACCATTACGACGTGAGCCAGCAGATCGGACAACGCGTCCTCTTCCCGGCAGTCACGGGACATCGTGATGGCCCGGTAGTCGCCCCGGGATTCTCGTGCCGGCATCAGATAGCCGATGGGACACGGAAGACGGCGTTGCATCCAGTTGAATTACTGGCACAACAACTGAGGCGCGAGGCGTAACCAAGTGGTGCCATCCACGCGAGCTCAGCGAGGGGAGAGAACATTCTCGCGTTAACCCGACGATCACTTTGTTACTCCGGCACGCTCGGCGGGTCTGGGTTTTCTGGTGGAACTTCCAGCAAGCGAATCCGGGCCTCGCTGAGTTCTTTCTCCGCAGCGTTCAAGTCGGAGGCAGGAACCCCGCCCGTTTCGACTTGCCGTCGGACCAGGCTGGCCCGTTCTTCCAGGAGGAGGACCAACTCCTTCATCACAGGATAAATCGTTTTCGACGTGCCACCTTCGGCTGTGACGAGTCGCAGCCGAGCCGAAATCCAATCTCGCTTAGCGCTCATGAGTTCCAGGAAGGTGGACTGTCCGACCCGATGGCTAGCTTCGGTCACCTTCATCGATTGAGCGGTCAGCTCGACTTGTTTACGAAGTTCTTCCAGCACGGCTGGAGATTTGGGCGCTTGTTTGTTGTCAGGAGTCGACGCGGGAGACTCCGGCTTATTTGGTGGGTTGAGGTTGTCCGAGTCCAATTCCGCGAGTTGGAGCTTCGCTTCGCTGAGTTCCTTCTCGGCGGAACGCAGGTCGGCAGGCGACACGAAAGCACGTGTGACTAAATCCTTAGCGATCAGCACTTTCCCTTCAGACAATTGGACCAGCGTGCGTGCGAAACCAATGGCAGCTTTCTTATTCCCTTCGGCCTCGGCCAGACGAAGTTGAGCGGTGTTCCAGACTTGCTCGGCCGACCTGACTTCAAACATCGAGGCCTGGGCTGCTTGAAAGCGGGCCTTTGTAATTTCCACTTCTTTGGCCGCGAGATCTACTTGTTTTCGTAACTCTTCAATGATGGCTCCTGATTTGACAGACTGCGGATTGTTCGCGACCGCGCCTGCCTGTGTGTCGGCTGGTTTGGACTTCGCGTCCTTTGCCATCAGGGCGGCCAATTCATAAATGCTTTCTTTTCCCGTCAATTTCGAACCAGGTAGATTCGGCAGAGTGATTGACCCTGGTGGATGACCTCCGGCGTTTTGTGGCTTCGTAGCCTTGTCTATTGGCGGATTGGGGATCCGAACAAACTGAATTCCCCCTCCGGCCAATGTCACCGGCATGGAAAACACCAGTTGGCCCGCTTTCTTTGCCGTCACGATGTAATCGCCTGATGGCAATTGACCCTCATACAGGGGGCCCTTGATGTTCAATTGCGGGGTGAGCACAACACCGATTCCATTTCGCTCACCCTGCGGTGCTATTTGAATTTCGAGTTCTGGATCCTCGGCCTCAATCACCAGACGGCAGCGCAGTTGAATCTTCAATATTCCGAATCGAGCCCACGGAGACGGCTGCCAGGCGGTAAATAGAACGTTATTCAGCACGAACATGCCCAAAAGGCTGACGAAACCCAACACGGGTCGAGTTCCCAGCACCGTCTTACGCCAGGCACCCCGTTGGAACCGCTGCCAGATGCTCACGAGCACGAATCCCACCACACTGACGAGGGACAGGGTCAGTAACAGATCGCTGGCACCCTTCATATCGTTAGGCTTGATGATTCCCAGGCCGTTCAGCGGAAACAGCAGCACCATACCAGCCATCAGAGCCAGAGACGTCCAGACGACCATCGTCAAACCAGAACGTGCGGGGGCGGTTTGTTTTTCAATGGTAGGGCGCATCAGTGTCGGAGGCTTTGGTGCGCGCTGTGGTTCCTGCAGATGAGCCAGATGCTGGCCGAGTAAATCGGCGACTTCCGTTGCCGTCTGAATTCGATCTTCCGGTTTCTTGGCCATCAGCCGGTCGATGATAGCGATCAACCAATCGGGGATCTCGGGATTGATTTCGCCGATCGGCCGGGGAGCATCGTCCACCACGCGCCGCAACATGGCCACGGTGCTGGTCGCGCGGAATGCGGGTCGGCCCGTACACATCGTATAGAGCACGCTGCCCAGGCTGAACAGGTCGCTGCGATGATCGATTTGCTCGCCGAGCGCCTGTTCGGGCGACATGTACTGAGGAGTCCCCGTCACCTGGCCACTCTGCGTGAAGCCCACGTCGTCGACGGCTCGGGCCAGGCCGAAGTCGGTGATTTTCACCCGCTCAATCCCGTTTTCCAGCAGGATGTTGGCCGGTTTGATGTCCCGATGGACGAGTCCCTGTTTGTGTGCGGCTGCCAATCCCGCAGCGATCTGCATCCCAATCCGCAGAATTTCGCGGAGCTCCAAGGCCCCCTTCCGGTCGATCTTCTGCTGCAACGATTGTCCGACGATGCACTCCATCACCAGAAACGGGATGGGTGACTCATCATCGACCGCATAGATTCGCACGATATGATCGTGGCTGACGGCCGCTGCCGCCTGAGCCTCGCGGCGAAATCGCTTGCCGGCCATCGGATTGGACAGCATTTCCCGAGCCAGCACCTTGATCGCCACGACCCGCTTCAACTTCGGGTCAGTCGCCTTCAAGACCAAACCCATGCCACCCCGGCCGATGACTTCTTCGATTTCATAGGTCCCGAGTTTCCCCAGGTGACGAGGGTCATCGCTGGGAGACAGAAAATCCAGCGCGGCCGTTCCTACCTGACTGGCATGATCGGAATCGACGGATTGAGAACCGGATGCGGCGACCGTGGCTTCAATCGCGGCGATCTCGGCCAGTGGCCTGTTCAGAAAGCTGCCGGCATCATCCAGCGCGGCGAGCAATCTGGCAACGCGAGTCCGTTGTTCGGGGCTCCCCGCACAAGTTTGGTCGAGGTAGGCAAGCCGATCGGCCGCCAATTGGATTCGCAAGGCAGCGGTGAAAAGTTCTTCGTCAGTCATGGATAACGACTCCCGTATTGGTGAGTGTGCCGTAATTGGCCCTCATCAATCAATGCGAAATCCACTGCGAAACCCCCTCAGGCATTTTGGAAATTCTTCAAGACATGCCCGAATTGAGGCAAATTCCCACCGTACATGCCACCGCAGAGAATCAGAGGAACACTGAGATCCTGTTGTCAGATTCTCTCTGCGTTTCTCTGGTTCTCTGTGGTGAAAGCCAGTCTAACGTTCGTCTTCAATCCGACATCTTCTCAAACAGCCACGCTCGAGCAAATGTCCAATACCTCTCCGCGGTTGCGGATGAGATCCCCAACAGGCGTGCCGCATCGTCATTCGTCATGCCGCCGAAGTAGCGTAATTGAACTAGTTCGGCCTTGATCTGATCCTGTTGGGCTAACTGTTGCAGCGCTTCGTCGAGCGCCAGTAGCTTGTCATCGGGACCGGCGATCTGGGGTTCGAATTGATCGAGCGACTGTTGTTGCAGATGGCCGCCATGGCGCAAAGCCTTCTTGCGTCGGGCATTATCCACCAGAATCCTGCGCATCGCTTCGGCCGCAGCAGCAAAGAAGTGTCCGCGTCCGTCCCATTCCTGCTGTTCTTCAACATCCACCAGTCGGACATATGCTTCGTGGACCAGTGCGGTCGCTTGCAGAGTCTGGCCGGATGGTTCATGAGCTAATCGGTCGGCCGCCAACTTGCGAAGTTCTTCATAGACTAAAGGCAACAGTTCACCTGCCGCCGCGGGTTCCCCGCGACGAATGGCCTTCAGGATTTGGGTGACGTCGGTCATCGGCATTAATGGAGCACAGCGACAATGGCTCCCCTCTTGCGAAGCATTGGAATCTACACAAGTGGTGCAAAGATCAAAATCCCTGCAAAATCTACAGGACTTCTCTCCCCTCGCCCACCGTACTCGGGGGGAGAGGGGCTGGGGGTGAGGGGGGCTTCGCAAACCATCGAGCATCCTCTTCAAAGTCGAATACTTGTATCGAATTCAACGGAAAAACCAATGACAGTCGCCAGAGTGTCGTGCCCCTCACCCCCGGCCCCTCTCCCCGGAGTACCGGGGCGAGGGGAGCGAAAACTCCCCCGTATTACTTGGTTTCCGACTTGTGTAGATCCCAATGCCTCGTAAGGGGGACCTCGTGTCGCTTCGCTCCTTTGTGTCGTGCGAATCCAACAGGCGTGGGCTGCAGTAACCTATGAGTTAGTCAACATCGAGATTCGGCGGCTGCGGGCGTTTCCGCTTTTTGCGAGGTGCCACGACCACCTCCACGGGTTCGGGCTCGACCTCCCGATCTGGCAGAATGAGAAGGACGAGCAGGCCGAGGGGCGAAAAGAATCCAGCAATGATCCCTGGCAGGAGGGAATAACCTTTGCATGCTGCAAGGTCGATGCTCCCCGTAATCATCATGAGGGCCATAAAGAACAGGGTGTTTGCGACGAGGAAATCTGCGATCCCGGTTTCACCTGGCGCCGTCTTGGGAAAGGTAAAGACCGTCGACAACGCAAAGAGTAAGAAGAGTGGAACGAGACCCACTAATGCGGTGTAGACTCCGAAAGATCGGCGTGTTTTGAGGGGCCAGGACCGCGTCGACAGCAGGAACCACCATACTGGGGCGGCCATCAAGAGTACGGGAATAAAAGCTATGATCGCTCCCACGATCTGGGTCAGCGGACCAAACGATTCCAGCACAGCCTTGCGATTCTCAATGGCATTTTGCTGATCCCGTACGCGTTGATTGGCAGCCTGTTGTTCGAGGGCCCGTTGGTTCTCGGCGTCACTCTTTTTCTTGTCAGCGGCGAAGATCGGATCAAAGTACGGCTTGTAGTCAACTTCCGGAATCTCATACAGCACGAAACAACGGTGTTCGATCTTTTGCGGAGGTTGACTGCTGTCGGTGGCCGAAAAGATGACCTGTTGGGCCATTGGAATCCCGTGCGGAGGTCGCCCCAGCACTTTCATCCAGAAGGCTTCGGCCGATTGCACGTATTTGTCGAGCGAGGCCTGAGAATCGAAGCCGATTTGACTCGAATTGAGCAGTGGACCTACCCCCAACCTCTTAATCGCGGCCTGAGGGTCAAGCCCCAGCCTGGGCTGATTCTTGTCGTGGTATCCGCTACGAACCTGAGTGGTCAAGGGGGGTATTCCACCTCGCGCAGGTGCTTCCAATACCGTCGACTTGCCATAGTCCAAGATGAGTTTGGGTTGTTCCAGGTCGATCCGGAACACCTCAGGCAGACCCTTGAGCAAAGCCGGATCGAGATCCCAGACGATCAGTCGTCCATCAATTACCAGCAACACGCGCGATCCAACCAATGTTAGCGGAATCACGTCGTGGATATTCCGCTGATTGCGGCTCGAACGGAATTCGAGCGGATTTCCCCCATCCCAATAGCGTTCGGAATTCCAGGATGGCCGTCCATTCCCGCCACTGCTTTGGTCGCGAACACGGACACAATCCGCAGGCAGTTTTCCAGCAACAGTCTCAGCAACGACGTCGTGTCCGATGTGTTTCACGGCCACCCGTATCGGAACTTCTGCTCCCGGCACGAGCGGGTCCGGAGCCATGACGTGCACCGATATGGGATAGTCGGTGGCGGAGACCGCATTGACCTCCTTCTCCCCAGATTTCTCCAACTCAGCCACTTGCCCATGCGACTGGAGCGAAAAATGTCCGGTCTTTCTGCCAATGGGTGCGTCGACAATCATGCGCACCCGGTCGAGCTTGTGGTCCAAAATCAGACCATCGATGTGCCAGCCACCCTCCACAGGAAAGATGCCCCCAGTCACTCCCTGCTTGGCCCACTTCTTCGTCGGAGTCAGCGCCGGCAAATCAAGCCGGATCTGATCATCTGCCGAACTCAGCAGCTTGTCGCCAACCACGACGAGTTCCCAGACTTTTTCTGCAGTCATTGGGACTTCACGGACATCCTTGAGTTCAGCCAACGACATCGTGCGGATCTTGTGAGCAATATTGTCGGCGATATACACCATGTCCGACCCGGCGGCAAAACACATGGACATCTGTTCCGATCCCATCGGGAAATCACGAGAGGCGGTAACCTTCAAACTTTTGAGATCGACAACCTGCACTCGAATCATTCCCTGGCCGGTAAACTCGTCCCGCCATCTGATTCTTGGACTGACACCCTGCACGCAAACAACGTGGTTCCCGTCTGGAGTTGGCAGCAGGATTGGAGCATTCATCTGAAGCTCAACGTGCGGCAAATCATCATGTTGACCCCACACTGCGGTGACCTGACCCGGACCTGTCAGACTTACGGCTATCAAGACTTGCAGCCGCCGCAGAAACGAGGATGACCACGCGAAGGACGAAACGCTCACGGAGTGAGATTGCATGATAGCCCTGTGACATGAATTGGATATCGAATCGAGAGGGTTTCGTTACTCGTGCCGCCCCATCCAGCGAACCGTGTTTTCGATCACTTTCAGATGCTGCGGATTCTTGAAGACCGGGAACGTCTCGTGGCCGGGGCGGTAATAGAACACCTTGCCTTGGCCAACATTCCACACGCTCCCACTGCGAAACCACTCTCCCGTCGCCCAGCGTTCTTCGATCACCACGGCATCCGGTTCGGGTATGTGAAACGGTTCGTCGTACATTTCGTCCTGGGGATTCTCAAACTCCTGCGGCAAGTCTTTCGCAATCGGATGCTCGGGGAGCAGCACCTTCATGGTGCTCGGCTTGCCGTCAGCTCGGTAGGCCGGAAAACAACAGTTCGGCAGCCGCAGCCGAATTGTGATCGGTCCCTGTCGCGGTTTGAGGAACAACGCCGATGGTGTCAGCAACCCGTCATACTTCGGGACCGTTCCAATGGTCCCCGGAGTGAGCTCAAAAATCGCGCTGGCTCGCTCTTCAGGTTGCAGGTTCTCCAAAGCCGCTTGCTTAGCTCGTTCGTTCATCGCTTCAATGAACGGAGTCGACCAATGAGCCGAATGGAGGGCGATCAGTCCCAGTCGTCCCTGCTTGACGCGTGAAACGATCTGCTGGGCCTGCTCGGGCTTGATATCGCGCTGGCGGACATGGCCCCACCAGATAATCACGTCGCTGCTGTCGAGTAGATCGCTGTTGAGACCCTTGTCCGGGAAGTCCTGATTCACCGACCGCACTTTCAAACCCGGCAATTTTTCCAGGTGCGCGGCAATGTGGTTTCCCAGAAAGTTGTCGTAGGCCTGCTTCTGAGCCGGCTGCTGCTCGTCCCAGACCAGAACGCTGATAGGTTGGTCATCCGCGGCCAACATCGGAGTGCAGATCAGGCCGGCGAACAGGGTGCAGAGAATCCGACAGAGATTCTGCCGAGGCTGGCTGAGCGCGCGCATGGGAACTCCGTACTAAACTGAGTCATCACGAATGTGCAATGCGGTGATGACTCAGTCTAGCCAGTTCGCCGCTGCATGTCATGGCGCCGCGCGAGTTGTCCACCTCGGAAGGTGTTTGAGAAGGGAGGGCGAGGCTCCTGCCGAGCCGAAGACGAGCTTTAGCTCGGCGTCCGCTGATGGCTTGTTTTGGGGCCTCCGGCGGACGCCGACTTACGATCGAGCCAGGCTCGGCGGGAGCTTCGCCCTCCCGAAACTTGGCTTTTCGAACACTTGGCTGTAACGAAGCACTTAGTCCTTCTCGCGTTTCCAGACGTGCATCCATTGCTTGCTATCCGGCTTGGTCTCGAATTTCGACGGCCGCTCTCCCCCAGGTTGAGCAAAAACCACCCGAAATGTGTCTCCGTCGATTTCGTAGATTCCCAGGCAGGTCTTATCCTTATTGGCACCCGTTGCGTCCGTGATATCTATCGTATTGACTTTCTTAACCACGTCCAGTTTTTGGGTCCCTGAAATGGGCTCGGATTTGCCGATGGTGACGGTATAGTGATCATCCTTGATGACCAGCTTTCCGTCTTTGAGTTGGCTCTCATCCAACGCTTTGCCATTGGCTTCGCCGCTGCTCAACTGCCAGGATCCTTGAAGCGCTTTCGAGTTTTCCGTCACGGTGCTTTTTGGCGAATCCGCCCCCATCAACATGCTGGACACCAAGCCAATTGCTATGACCAATCGCATGACAACTCTCCTCCACAAGTTTTCGGGATGACTCTGAACCTTGAACTTTAGCTCAGATATCGTAGTCGGATCCGCAAATCCGTGGTTTTTGCGGTACTGAGACAAATATTCCTGGGGACGGACGCGACCGAATCGATTTCAAGTCCCCCGACAAAGTGGTCGCAGGTGAGTTGACAGTCTGCGAGAGAATCATCAATTTCAGGGGTTACGGCCGATAGGCTGATATTGAGATCCGCAACTGTGCCTGGAAAGATCGATTAACATGCCGAATGCCGAGGGGCTGCCTGTCGCGCTGATCACCGGGATCACCGGACAGGATGGTTCTTATTTGACCGAATTTCTGCTGCAGAAGGGATATCACGTCCATGGAGTCGTGCGGCGGGCCAGCAGCTTTAACACGGGACGAATCAATCACCTCTATCACGATCCCCATGTCTCCGGGACGCGAATGCAGTTGCACTACGGCGACCTGACCGATGCCACCCGGCTGGGTGAGTTGATCGAACGCATTCAACCCGACGAACTCTACAACCTCGCGGCACAAAGCCACGTAAAGGTCTCGTTTGACATGCCCCTCTACACGGCCGACGTCGTGGCTGTGGGAACGTTGCGGCTGCTGGAAGCAGTCCGGGATGCCGAGCAGCGTATCGGGCGGCGGATCAAATTCTATCAGGCATCTTCCAGCGAAATGTTCGGCATGTCGCAGACGGTGCCGCAGACCGAAACGACGTCGTTTCATCCCCGCAGCCCTTATGCATGTGCGAAGCTGTATGCTCACTGGCAAACGGTCAACTATCGCGAAGCTTACAACCTGTTTGCCTGCTGCGGCATCCTGTTCAATCACGAATCGCCGCGCCGCGGTGAGACGTTTGTCACGCGTAAGATCACGCGTACTGCCACCCGCATTAAGCTGGGGCTCGTCGATAAACTCTACCTGGGAAATATCGAGGCACGACGCGACTGGGGCTTTGCCGGCGATTATGTCGAAGCGATGTGGTTGATGCTGCAGCAAGAGCAGCCGGATGACTACATCATCGCCACGAATGAAACGCATTCGGTCAAGGAATTTCTCGACGAAGTCTTTACCTACCTGGGACTGAACTGGCAGGACTACGTCGCGATCGATCCCGCGTACTATCGTCCGTCCGAGGTCGATCTGCTACAGGGCGACCCGGCAAAGGCAACTCGAATCCTGGGCTGGAAGCCCAAAGTCAACTTCAGTGAACTCGCCCGATTGATGACCGATGCCGACATGAAGCTGGCCGAACAAGAGAAGCGATTGGCGTAACTGTAAAGCCAACGAATCGTTTTACCCGCAGATGACGCAGATTTCGCAGATAGGGGCAAGAGGTATTAGTCCCATCAGGGACTGAGGAAAAAACGCCTTCCTGAATTCTTCCCATGACCGAATACGTTGCACCAAAAACTTTGAACTCCGGACTGCTACGGAATCTCCGCGTCCACTGGTTCCTGTTGCGGACCTGTCTCGAGGAACGGCTGATATATCGTGGCGATTTTGCGTTCGCTACGTTCGTTCGTTTCCTGCCGATCATCACACAGATCTGTCTGTGGGGTGCGATCTTCGGAGTCGGTACCAGCGATGGCAGCCTGCGACTTAACGGATATTCGTATCAGGAGATGGTTGCGTATTACCTGCTCACCATGATCGGTCGCGCGTTCTCCAGCATGCCGGGCTTGGCGCGTGATATCTCCAAGGAAATTCGCGACGGATCGCTGAAACGCTACCTCACACAGCCGGTCGATCTGCAGGTGTTTTACTTCTGGTCGCGAGTGTCGCATAAACTCGTCTATTACATGGTGGCAACGATTCCGTTCGCGATCCTGTTCTGGCTGTGCGGTTCGTTCTTCACTCACATGCCGACAGCGTTGGAATGGACCGCATTGGTGGTTTCGTTGATTCAGGCATTCCTGATCGGATTTCTGCTGGATAACCTGATTGGCCTGGCCGCGTTTTGGTTGCTGGAGATCGGCTCGATCAGCTTCATCTTCATGATGCTGACCTATTTCTTGTCGGGACATATGTTGCCGCTGGATTGGCTGCCCGGAATACTCGGTCAGATCGTGACCTACCTCCCATTCCAATATCTGGCCTACGTTCCGGCCGCCATCATTTTGGGCAAATTTGGTCCCAGCGAACTGGCCGGACATCTGCTGGTGGCAACCGGCTGGATTCTACTACTCTGGTTGTTGACTCGAGTCGAGTACGCACTGGGGCTCAGACGTTATGGGGCTTATGGTGGCTAGACCCAATTCACAAGGTGGCAGTCGGAGTTTGCCTGCCTTTTCGGGGAGTAATCAATGGAGCGTAGCGACATGAGCTCCCCCCCTTACGAAGGGGGGGCAGGGGGGGTTAGGATAGTCTGGCGAGCCCCCTCGCGATGTTGTTTGTGTCATGGCGCTCCAGGAGGACGGTCATGCTGAACGTGCTTCGCGAAGGAGACGTGGTCCGCATTGTCTTGAACCGTCCAGACAAGCGCAACGCACTCACACGCTCCATGCTGGCTGAACTGCTGCAGGCTTTGCAGGGATTAGCTTCCGAGACCCGGCTGCTCATTCTGTCCGCCAATGGCCCAGTCTTCTGCGCGGGGATGGACTTGCAAGAGATGCAGGCGACCGCCCAATTGCCGAACTCCACTGCAGTTTGGCAAAGTGACTCAGACCTCTATCGGCAAGTCGTGGAAACGTTGTTTCTGGTTCCTTGCCCCACACTGTGCGTCGTCCAGGGACCAGTTCTCGCTGGCGGCGTCGGTTTAGTGCTGGCGTGCGACTTGGTCGTGGGGACTGACGCGGCGAGCTTCGCACTCCCCGAACCCAAGCGCGGGATTACCGCCTCAATGGTCTCGCCATTACTGGCTCATCGAGTGGGACCGGGGCCAGCCGGATGGCTGTTGCTGTCCGGGCAGACCATGCCTGCGCCCGACGCGGCCCGGTGCGGACTGATTCACAAGATTCTGGGGAGTGCGACTCTGCAAGATGAGGTTGCCGCAATCATCGCGACAATCCTGACCGGGGCTCCCACGGCACTGCGGGTCACGAAACAGCAATTGCTGCAAAACGTGGCCACACAGATGCGTGCGGAATGGGACCTTGCCTCGCAACTTTCCGCCGCGTCACGAGCACACCCGGAGGCTCGCGAAGGACTGCAGGCATTTCTAGATAAGCGGCCGCCAAGCTGGATTCCGAAAGCCGACTAGGAATTATCCAAATCACGTCGTCGTAGGATGAGCATTCTTGCCTTGGGGACCCTGATCCATGAAGCCTTGTTTGGAGTCGACCGCAAACAGAAGAGTTGTGAAGATCTTGCGATGGTTCTGTGTTCTGCTGCTGGTGGTACTTGGCGGTTTCGCTGGTGCTGCGGCGCTGGATCTGAATTCGATAGCATGGGCGGAGGAACCTCTCACGGCGGGCACGGTTCCTGAGCCTGCTGAGTTAAGCGCCACCGAACCTCTCTCTGGCGAATTCTCGTTGGAACGAGCGGCTCGGGCGCTGGATACCGCTGCTTTGCACTGGCAGGAAACGCGGAAGTGCGCGGCTTGTCATACCGTGCCCCCGTACCTGATGGCCCGCCCCTATCTCGCCACCGTCTCGCCCGAGCCCCTGGAGGTCCGCAGATTTGTTGAGACGATTGTGGAACAGCGGCTGGAAGCCGAACCTGCCTTGCCTAAGGATGGGGTGACTGCGGTCATCATCCAGACGGCGACCGCTCTGGCATTTCATGACCGGGCTCATTCGGGTAAATTGCATGCGGCAACTCGACAGCAACTGGATCGGATGTGGACTCTGCAGCGGCCGGATGGCGGGTGGGAGTGGCCGTTTCGAGACACTCCACCCGTGAAGAGCGACGAACATTACGGGGCCGTCCTGGTGGCCCTGGCAACCGGTGCCGCGCCAGAGAACTACGCCGACACCCCGCAAGCCCGCGCGGGACTGGCCGGTATTAGAAAATTCCTCGCGGCACATCCGCCGCACAGCCTGCATCAGAAAGCCATGCTCTTGTGGGGCTCCAGTCTCATCCCAGACTTACTCTCCGCAAATGACAAATCTCAAGCCCTGCAGGATCTGGCTGCGGCACAACGTCCGGACGGGGGTTGGTCCCTGGCGAGCCTGACGGAGAATCCGGGCGATCCGGATCGGCAGACAGGCGACGGCAGGCAGGCTCGCTCTGCCGAGGGACATGGCCGCGAATTTCTCGTCTATGTCGGACGGGACAAGACCTACAAGTCATCCCTGGAAAGCGACGGTTACGCCACCGGGCTGAGTCTGTACGTGCTGAGACAAACAGGAGTCCCGAGGGATGATGGGCGCATTCGCCGCGGAGTCACCTGGCTGAAGACTCACCAGCGCAGCAGCGGAAGGTGGTTCACGCCCTCACAAGGCTGGCACAGTCAGCACTATATTTCCAATTGCGGTACCGCCTATGCGATTCTGGCTCTCCATGCCTGCGGTGAGATCCCCGATCCAACACAGGCCAAGGACTGATTGACATAAGGTGATCGACCAAAGACGGTGGTGGAGAGGGTAGCCGGTCGGACGATCCCGTCGAGCGCTCCCCGCAGTCAACTTTTGCGAGTGGGGCACGGGGTCGCCCCACAATTCGGGATCGCGCCGTTGTTGGTCTGGTGCGGGCCGCTTACGATCTCCGACATGAAAACGACGGCGGTTGGTGATCATTCGGGTGGTCTGTTTCGCGAGTTCCTGCAGCAGGAACTGGCGCGGCGGTGTGCTGATAATCCGCAGTACTCGTTGCGCGCGTTTGCTCGCTCGTTGCGGATTGATCATTCGACGTTGTCGCAAATCCTGCGCGCCAAACGTCGGCTGACAGGCGAGACCATCCGATCGCTGGCAAGCGAATTGAATGTTCCCGCCGCCGATATCGAAGCGTTCGTCGCGCGGGAAGAACAACTCGACGGAGACAATACCTGGGACCGGCACGTGCGGCAGTTGCAGGACGAAGCCATGGAAGTCATCGCCCAGTGGCACCACTTCGCAATCCTGGAACTGGTTCGACTGGAGTGCTTTCGCCCCGACTGCCGCTGGATCGCTCGTGTCCTGGACATCAGCGTGGACGAGGTCAACCTGGCCCTGACTCGCCTGCTGCATCTGGGACTGCTGCACATGGTTGATCACCAAACGTGGCTCGACGATTCGGAACATGCTCGCGCACAGTTTGGCCAACTTCCCGCCGCCATTGCCGCACAACTGCTGAATCGGATCAGCCGCGTGGCCAACTCCAAGGGGATCGACCCGATCCTCAGTTCATCCACGCTGGCCGTGGATCGGAAACGCATCGCCGTCGTCGCAAGTTACCTCGAAAAGGTCCGGCGCGAGATTGCCGGATTGGTCGACACCGAGGGGGCTCGGGACGATGTTTATCAACTCGACATTCTGTTTTATCCGCTCACCACTTTGCATCAGGAGTATCTCGATGGGACAGCCCGTGACGAACTTTCAAATCCTGGCCCGGAACCCGGACCGGGTGGCCCGGTTTTATAACGACCTGTTTGGCTGGTCGGTCGACAACAACAATACGATGGGCTATCGAGTCATCCAGACGGGATCGCCGGCCGGCATTCAGGGAGGCATCTGGCCGGCTCCGCCGGAAGGCCAGGCGATGGTGCAATTATTCGTCCAGGTCGACGACGTGCCGGCAGCGGTGCTCAAGGCGAGCGAAGCCGGCGGCAAAGTCATCATCCAACCCCAGTCGCTGCCTGACGGCGACCAGATGGCAGTCATCCTCGATCCGGAAGGCATTCCGTTTGGCCTCGTGCGGACGAGAAAGTCGAGCAAGTGATTTGCGACGGGTTGAAAATCGGGTTGCTGACCAATGGATCTGACGCGCGCCATGCGATCAAGTTCTTTGACAAAACCAGATCTTCGGGTTGGGTGCCACTGGTTTGCGACTGTACTCAGTCGTCAACCAGTGCGATAGTCGGTCCTCTGCGGCACTGTTTGACCGCCGAGTACAGGTAAAACAATACCGTGGCAAAGCAGTGGCACGAGTCGGTGGCACCCGCAGATTTAGTCTGGAGGACTCACTACGGAGACTGGGCCGTTCGTGCCGAGTCGCCGCCGTGACGACGCAAAACCTCTGCCAGATCCATGCGTCCGTTCTGCAACATCTGGTCGGCGGGAGTACGACCCTCGTTGTCTTTGGCGTTAATGTCGGCGCCGTGTGCGAGGAGATACTCGATGATCTCCTCGGCGTGCTGCGTGTTCTGGTCAGGGTAGTGTAAGGGAGTGCGTCCAGCGTCGTCTCGGAGATTCGCGCACGCAGGATTCTCACGCAGCAACGTACGCACGCGGTCGAGTCCTCCAAACTTGACGGCTTCGCCGATCGGTGCGAACTGCAGCAGATACTCAACGACCTCCCGCTGGTCTTTGTAGCTTGCGGAGCCCAGCGGCGTGCTGTCATAGGCAGAGTCTCGCGCATTTACGTCCGCGCCCAGTTCGACAAGCAATTTGACGGTGCCCAGTTGACCGGCGAGTGCGGCGCTGTGCAACGGCGAAAAACAGCCCGCCCCACCATTAACGTCAAAGCCTAGTTCCACCAACAAGCGAAGAGTGTTCTCACGGCCATTTTCGGCAGCCGAGGTGAGGAGCTCTCCGGGATCGTCCAGGAGCGACGGATTGCTCGCCACGAGTTCGCGGGCGCGATCCGCATCGGCTCGGTTGCAGGCGGCGGCAAATTCATCCGCCGTCCTGAGAGCGATCGGCTTTGCTCCCTTAGCAACAAGATAGTCAGCGATCTCTTGATGACCTCGATACACAGCTTCCGCATACGGCGCTCGCGAGCCGGCCGGATACTGGCTTATGGCGTTGACGTCGGCGCCGTTCTCGACGAGCAGTTTGACGCGGTCAACGTAGTTCACCTTAACCGCATAGCGCAACTGATATGAGAGAATGTCCGAGGGGCTGCGGTTGTCGACGCGCGGCCAGAACTGAAAGAACCGCTTGAACCATGGCCCGCCCTGATCCTTCCCCAAACCATATTCGAACAGCAGCTTCATGTGCTCGTCGTCGGGATATTGCATGCGGTTGTAGAGTCCCTGGTTGTCGTTGGGGTCGGCACCCGCGTCGAGCAGCAGCCGCGCGAACTCGAAGCAGTATTGATGCGGCGGCTGGTGCAACGTCCCTTCGGCCCGATAGACATCAAGCTCGCCCAAGCCCAGCACTCCCGTCAGTGCGGTAAAGAGACACGGAAACTGTCCGCCCCAGTCCCACAGGAAGCCCGCGTTCGGGTCGGCACCATGCTCGATCAACAGCCGCGCGACTTGTAACGTCGAGTGCTCTTCCGCCTTGCTGTCGAGTCGTGAGTACGCCGCGTACAGCAGCGGTTCCCAATTGAACGGTCCACCTTTCTCATGCACATCCGCATTCTTCGTCAGCAAGTTGGAAACCGCCGCGACATCACCCACGGCTGCTGCGGTGTAGATGTTGGCCTGCGCGATGTGCGGCTTCTCTGCAAGGAGCTGCCGCGCGCGCTCACGTCGCGCAGGATGATCGCCGTCAAAATAAGTGATGCACGCCAGGCGCAGGAACTTATTCGCATCATCATCAGACTTTGGCTCGAGTGGCTGGCGGTAGTTCTCGAGCGTCTGGACATAGCTCTTCAGCTTTTGCCAGCTTGTGAAGCCGTAGCTTCTGGCCAGCACACGCTGCGCGTCATGCAAAGCGATCGTAGCCGAGTTGGGAGTCTGTTCATGTCGCTCGACTTCGGCAACTGCGTTGGAGTCGCCGGCACGGTAGGACTTGAGCAGTTCCTTCGCTTGATGCTTGAACTGGTCGAAGTTCGGCCAGCGCGGCCACTGACGGCCTGATGAGAGATGAGAATCGGTCACAGCGACCTCCTTTCAAAGCACCCGGCATCCGCGTCACGGGCTGAAAGAAGGTTTGTCAGCCGAAGAGAAGTCGATCGTCGATCGCAGTCGGGTGGACTCAGTCCTCTCCGCGGACACGGCAGCGCCCCGACGCGCTACCGGCTAGCTTAGTCGTGTGGAGGCGCCGGGTCAAATACCCTCCATCTGGCTATCGCACCCTGTTCCTTCATTCCGCCTTTAAGTACTGAGGAGGTGCGATGCACTTGAAATCTCGCTGTCGTTGTCCAGTCAACTTTCCCGGCACTTCACCCGATTTGCCACTCCTTCCGAACACGATCAGAACATCGTCTCTGACTAAAGTCGCAATTGCGGACAACATTCTCTAAACCGTCGCCGAAATCGAGAAATGCCGGATACGGGAGATCCGCACGTCCCATTCGGGGGAGGGGGACCGCTATCAATCGGTCCTCCTCCCTCTATCCCTGCTGTTGCGCTATGCTCTCCATATTGCTTTTTCTTCATCGACTGTTCAACTCGAACGGGCTCGGGCACGATTTCCTCGATTGACCGTATTACCTGCACCCGGCGGGGACGCAGGCTGAGGTGTGTTGCTACCCAATCGGGCCACCAACCGCCACGAATTCAGCGTTCCCAAGTCCAATCGAAACGTGTCAATGACCTTCAGTTGCCAGACTCCCAAGGCAACCTTGCCGTCCAAGGTTCTCAATGCCGGGATGTCGGCTGCTGAAAAGGTCTTCTTGATGTCATCAGCCGAACCGCCGGTATGATTGTGCAAGGCAACGGAAGTGCCGTCCGGGGCAATCAGGTCAATACGCAGGTCGCTGATGTAACTGTGCGAAATGTCAACGGTCACGCGGACATCGCTGACAGTGCCAACGGAGGTGACATTGATCGAAGATGTGACGGGGGATCCGACATCAGGAATCGCCAAGTTTGCTGTGACACTCTTGTCAAGCGTCGTGACCGACCCGGGCGGCCCGCCCGCTGCGGTCACGGCTTTGAAAGCATTGACTTTGCCGCTGCCAAACCACAGGCTTCGTCCATTGGTATCAAACCCACCGGGCTCATTGACCAATGTGTCGCTGAAGATCTGCAAATCTTTGTCCGCTGTGTCCTGCAGGATTTTCCGGACTTCAAATGCGGTCAGCGACGAGTTGCTCGACAGGATCAGCGCGCAGACCCCGGCCACAGTAGGTGTTGCGCTGGAAGTGCCGCCAAATTGGTCGGTAAATCGCGAGTTGATTGTGAAGTCCGTTCCGGCCCCAAATCCTTCGTTGTCAGTCGTCGTAATTCCCAAGCCAGGGGGCGAGGTTAGCCCGAGGTCGTCCCAATTGTCCGATGGCGCGCAGACGCAGATTTCGCGACCCCAGGACGAATAGGCGGAACGAGTCTTCCGTGACGTCGCAGCGCTGATCGTGCAGACATCCGGATGTGCAGCGATCCAGCGATCAATTCGCCCGCTGTAGGAACGGATCGCACCCGACGCGCGGAAACGATACGTGCGAGTATTGGCCAGATCCTTGACGGGGCAGTTGTTGTTTCCTGCCGCAACGCAGATCACCAATCCTTTGCCGCGGCGGCCGCCCGTGCGAGCCAACTGCGCCAAACAATCGTTGAATGCAGTACTCAACGGGGCATCCGCTGGACCAACACCCCAGGAACAGGACACGACATCTGCCAGCCCCGAGATCTTCTGAAACATCGTCACAAAATGTGCTTCTTCCATACTAAGCGGAAATCGGACGGCGACCATCCCACAACCTGGAGCAACACCCACCACACCCGTCCCGTTGCCTTCAGCTAGCGCCACTCCCAGACAAGGCGTGCCGTGATAGTCGCCAGGTCGAGGGCTGACATTCGAGTCCCAGGTGATGGCACCGTTCGTGCCAGGTGTCGCATTCAACTGAGCAACAACTTTGCCGTCCCCTTGAAAGTCCGGGTGAGTCAAGTCAAATCCATCATCGGCTACAGCAATCACGATGTCACGACGGCCACGAGTCAAATCCCAGGCGTCTGCCGCGAAGATCCCTGCCCCTTTCACCAGGTCCGGTGCAACGTCGGCGGGTGCATGCAAATGCCACTGCTTCGCAAAGCCTGGATCTGATGGAATGAAGGCAAATCGAGTCAGTCGCCGCACCAGATTCGGCTCGGCGTACTCAACATCATCGCGCGTCGCCGCAGCATTGGCAGCTCGGATTGGATTGCGACCAGTATCATCTGTGACTCGCACCAGGTAGGTCTTGTCACCAAGATCCTTTTCGACTCGCAGATTCTCGGCCTCAATGTACGCCAGAATCCGATCCTCGGGTGTATCTGGTTTAAATTTTACGAAGAAACTTTCCGTGATGAGATAGTCTTGCTGAGAATCGTCCATGGCACGGTAGACGTGGTGCGTTACTTCCTCGCCCCGAAGCTTTGAAACACTACTCTCGCGATCGCCGACAATCTCCGCGCGGACCAGCCCCGGCGCCGCAGAAGTCGCGGACCGCAGTTCAACTCCGGCACGGCTAGCGACTGCATGCGCCTCGGCAGGGCTTTCTGCCTGGATTGTGACTTCGGATTCATCTTTCTTGATTTCGATCTTACGCCCACCCTGCCAGAAATAGGTCGTCTCGGACATGATGTTGTCTCCAGGTGCGTTGGGTTGAGAAAAGTCCATCAGCGGTCCCTGAGCCATAACTCGCCCGAACAGACAGTAAGGCACTGGGAAAGGCGTATTGTGGAGTATCTGGCCACAAAAGTACAGTGACAATCTGTGATGCTGGCGGAGGTGTTACCAGAGCTTCGGTAACGAGGAGATCCGTCTGGCTACTGCAACCGGTTCCATCATCTGGGGAAGCCTTGATCGACATCACAGGCAGTGACGCTTCCTCCGTCAAAAATCGAAGCGATCAAACCCTCCCAGAAAGTCTTCTTGCCGGTGAAAACCCGCTGGTGTCCCGCAATCCTCTTAGCCGGTCGGACTAATCTGTGCACTGCCGGTGTTATTAGCACCATATAGGAACTTTTGAACAGATACGTCTTGGTTGGCGGCAACTACGATAACTTTTTCCACTCAGGTTTCTTCTTGAGGAGTCACCGGGAATTGTTGGTTACGCCAAGCGGCGGAGAGGGGATACACTTCTCTACGCAAGCGATTGATTCCACCTAGAGGGCAGTGTGCGGCAAGTCCATTCCAGATATCGAAGGCCATACGGTGAAGTTGGTCGCTCTGATTTGCGGTCGCGATTTCCTGCTGCGGCAATCGAAGTAGCGCCACGGTTCGGTAGGGCGATTCACTTTCGGGCCACGGAATCGTAGCGTCCTCGACGGGCATCGTCTCTAAAGAGGTTTGGAGTTGAACCTGAAACTCGAAGGTCACTTCCTGAGATCGCAAGGTTTCTTCGAGCATCAATCGTAGGGCGCCCGTTGCGGTTGAAAGCTTCTGGAGGACACCAACCAGCGAGCCATCCTTATGGCTTTGGGGAACAACTCGATACTTTGCCACGAACTTGCCATATCGAATAGGGCTCATGCTAAAATACGAGTTGCTCGCCGGATGCGCAGGAACTTTGGCCGCTATCTGAGCCGCCGTTACTGCTTCGCGCCAGTGCCAGGCAAGTGGATTCCAGTTTCCGCCAGTAAGTCCTTCTCCAATTGTTGACAGTGGTCTTCGGGCGCTCTCAGCGATGAGATTCTCCAGCCTCAGATAGTCCTTCACATTTCTCCCGATGAAGACAGGATGATTGACCATCACAAAATCTTGCGTACCCATCACAGTTGGACCCGCGCGGAGCCGTTCCCCCCTGCATCCATCGATCTTGATAGCCAAGCCTCGTCCGTCAGGCATCCAATCGGGATTTTCTTGTCCTGCACCATTCGAAAAACGAACGGTGGCAGAATAAATCCCAGCATCTTGAAACAAACCCTGGGCAAGTTCTGCGGGAAGATGTGCCAGGATTTCGAACACCCCACTGGCACACCCATCGGATTTCACATGGACATCGGATTGATGCTTTCCCGTCCGCGCGAAGCTCTCTTCGAGGATCCGTTTCAAAGCATCCAGAACCCTGCGAATGTCGTCTGCTTCGTCGTCGGCAATATGTTCGGTCTGACTGCCATAAGGAATCGGTTCGAATGATTTCGAAGCCATATTGGTCTCACGCATGATTGCTCGGCAATGCGACCCCAATGGTCTCTGTCGAGTGGGACGACGGTCTAGATTTCCGATTCCTTCTCGATCGAGGCAGTCGATGCCTCTTTGGATCTTGTTAATCAGACTGTACCGCGTGAATGAAGATGGAAGCTATTTTTTTCGAGACACCTTTTTTGCGGGTGTTTTCTTCGGAGCGGCCTTCTTTGCTGGAGCCTTCGCAGTTTTCTTCCCGGTAGCCTTTTTGACTGTACCAGCGGCCTTCTCCTGAATTTTCCCCGCAGTCTTCTTAACCGACTTAGGCAGGCCCTTTACGGACTTGGGCATGCTCGCCGCGATCTCTCTCGCATTCGCGCCTGCATATCCACCCACCACGGCACCGACTGCTGCCCCGAGGGGACCGACCATCGCACCTGCCGCAGCTCCTGCGGCAGCCCCACCGACCATACCCATGTTGGACATGGACTTTTTCGCTGACTTTTTCGCCATGATAATGCTTTCCGTGTCGTTGAAGGAATGGAATTCGAATTTAACGAGTCGGCTTGGCTGTTGGAGGGGCGTCACTGGAACCAGCGGCTCTCGCAGGTTTGCCGTGATCAAATCTGTTGCATCCGCTGTTGCCTGATACCCGTAACAAGAATGGTTGCAATTTCTCGTCGATGCACTCACCCATGGTTAAGTTCTCAATCGCCCCTGAGGCTCGATCTGCCACCATTTACAATCCTTGCATAATCCCCATTCGGATTTTCCCATGACTAATCCCTTCGGTTTCGTAGCTGCTAAGGATGCCTGAATGAAGTGATTCAGACGAGTGCTTCTGAAGCCAACAACAGTAACGCCGCGTTCCTGGCCTGAAACTTCCCTTAGACGAATCTCAAGGGAGTACACAGACCAGGCACGCGACGGTTATCGGTCCTTCTTGAGCAACACTGAATCGACTAAGCGCAGCACGCTGGGTCTTTGCTTGTGGCGCCATATTGTTTGAGGATCTCTTTCGCCGTTTCACAACGATCATCGGAAGTGACCGTGACCACGACTCGGCCAGCAGCGATTTCGGACTCGTAATGCTTGGCGTGTTCTTCGGAAACACCCCAACCCGTCAGGGCACCAATCAATCCAACCGCAGCGGCGCCCCCAGCGGCATTAGACGCCAACACCCCGAGCGTTCCCGCGAACAAAGCGGGACCAACAACAGGGATGGCACCGGCGAGCACCCCCCAGCCGACTAACGCGCCAATTCCAGCCCCTGCAACAGCACCGGCAGTTGCGCCGGTAGCTGTTTTTTCAGCTTCGTCTGTCTTCTTCGTTGTAACTGTCTTGGAAATCGGGCGATAGTTGGCATGATCACGTGTCACAACGCCAATTTGATGGGTGTCAAAGCCAGCGTTGAACAGAGCATCAACTGCTCTGTCGGCTTGAGTTTTGTCAGAGAAGACCCCCACTGCAGTGGAACAAGTTGTGGCGTGCATTTCAGTGATCCTTAGGGCGAGCGACGCGATGCTGAGATTACTTCGAACGGAACGGTTCCGCGTGAGTAGCTCGCTCTGGATGCAATTCTCGGACCGTGATTTCATCGATTCTTGGCGTCACGTTCGAATTCGAATCTGAGACAACTATTCTGAAGGGCAATTGACAAGGTTCTTAATGCCTGGGCTCACTGATAAATGACATGTCTTATTGGAACAACCCAATTTCCGAGTGCTGATGTAAACCCACAATCAGATCGATCAATCGGTTTAACGGACGCTTTTCGGCTTGTCAGTGCATTGTCACCGACCAAGCCGGACTCTCGGCGCCCAGCCTTACTCCCGAATTCTCGATCGAGGAACGAGACTTCGCACATCTGAGGGGATAGCGTGAGTTTGTGGGTCACTAATTCTTTCCCGCAGCAGCCCGGCCCGAAGGAGATTGTGAGGCAAATTCACAGCGAACCAGCTCGAACTGAATGTCCGCGGAAATATGGGCCAGGGCGCAGTAGTCACTCCGGCCCGGTCTACGCTGCCCACGGCCAAGCTGTTGCAATTCCGCAGAAGACAAACAAATAATGCGGGAGATCAGGCAGAATCTTTGCGACAATGGCTACCGCGCGGGTTGTCGAATCTGCCGTGTCGAAAGGTCAGATTGCCATGCACGCCAATGTGGATGGGCTGCGCTCACGGGTGATGTCGGTCGTCTGCCAAATGCTCGGCAGCGTGACTGATGCAAAGGATGCCGTGCAGGACGCATTTTACGACTGCAGACCGCCGATGAGGTGACATCACCTGAAGGGTTTCTCGTTATTCCCTAAACAGACTGTCAGAACCAGGAGAATCGCCGTGAAAATCGTCGTGATCGGGGGGAGCGGATTGATCGGGAGAAAACTGGTGCAAAACCTGCGTCAACGGGGTCATCAAGTCGTGGCAGCATCGCCATCGCTGGGCATTAACGCGGTCACGGGTGAGGGGCTGGCGGAAGCAATATCCGGGGCGGAGGTCGTCGTAGATGTCGCGAACGCGCCGTCGTGGGAAGATCAGGCGGTGCTCGATTTCTTCGACGCATCCAGCCGCAATCTGTTGGCTACTGAAGAGGCCGCTGGTGTGCGACATCACGTGGCTCTGTCAGTCGTCGGCACCGACCGGCTATTGGCGAGTGGTTACTTCCGCGCCAAGCTGGTCCAAGAAAACCTGATTAAGGCCTCACCGATTCCTTATACGATCGTCCGTGCGACTCAGTTCTTCGAGTTTGTCGAAGGCATCGCTAAATTCGCAACTGAAGGGCAAACAGTTCGGCTGCCGCCCGCTCTCATGCAGCCGATCGTGTCGGATGACGTCGCAACCGCGCTGGCCGATGTCGCGGAGGAGGCACCATCAAACGGTACAGTCGAATTGGCGGGACCCGAGCTGATCCGTCTCGACGAACTGGTGCGGCGATTCCTGATCGCCAAGCGAGATCCGCGGACCGTAACGACCGACGTCCGCGCTCACTACTACGGTGTCGCTGTGAACGATCAAAGCCTGATGCCTGGTGATCACCCGCGCCTCGGTCAAACACGCTTCGGCGATTGGCTTGCCAGCTCGACGTAAGCGAATACCTTAGTGATCAATGGGGTTTCATGCCCGTTCCGGAGCTTTCTTCTTCGAGGCCCGAACGAGTTAGCCACCTTGATTGAACTCCCAGCTGCGTAGCGTGCGACTCTGGCGGGACGCATTCCGTTGGCAGTCGTCTCCAGCCAGTCGAACCACGAGAGATCAAAGGGCGTTCACTACCGCGACACCTACCTCAAGTGTCGCAGAGGAGCGTACGCACCATCCTACTGTAGTGTGTACATGTACGCACTCATTATAACTCCTGACACTGCAAGCGGCAGTATCAGGAGTTTATGACTCTGCACCACCCTTTACCTGGCAGCAAATCAACCTGGGCCACCGTGGATGAACAGCCCAAGTCATCCACGGACTTTGACGAATCAACAATCCTCCTGCTTCATCGGACTGATCGTCTGTTCCGCAGAAGTAGTCGTGACCACGCAATTCTGGTTGGCCATATTCTTGTTACACTTGTTGTACTTGTAACAGATTACCTTGTTGTTCGCGTCAGTATCAGTCCATGTGAAGACGTCATCGAGTGACACCTTCGTAGTTAATGGCTGCGATTTTTTTTCATATACCCACCTGTCCGCCCTGCATTCGTCAACACCCATCCCTGCACACATACTATCTTGCGATGTATTGCATTCAATGTCATCAGGCTTGACTTTCGGGCACGGCTTCGGCGCCGGTGGAGGACCAGCGATGACCATGCATGCCTGAACGACTACTGCTGTCATCACGAACGCGATCAACTGCGAGAGTTTAGACATCGTTGCAACTTCCATTGAAAGCTTAGCTAGTCTACGGGGAACTTCGGGACTTCACACGGAGCCCCACTCCGCCGTACAGATGTGACATGTGAACCCTATCAAATTACTGAAGAGCTGTCAATGACCTGTGAGACAGTTTTCAAATGCCCTAAGAGTAAGGACGTAGCCTCAACAGCGACAATGCATTTCTCGCGACTCTCAACGTGGCCGTGGATGAATCCGATACACGAAGATGGAGTCGCCGATCTTGGCAACGGGTTTCATCGATTTAAAGTATTCAAATTGGTGATCGCGGCTGTACAGACGATTGACACTAACTGCGTGCAGGCCTGGCTGAGGCCCCAATGCCCCGAGTCGAACATGTTCTCTCGAGGATGCCCAGTTCGGGTCTGGGGGAGGCTCTGGGAATTGTAATCCGACCGCTTGCGGAGCTGCAGCGTGATCCCCCGCGAACGTCATTGGCTCAGGGATCGGGAGCGCATCATGCCACCATTTAAGAAGCAACAAATCCTGGCCCCAATCCAGTTTACTACCCAGAAGGACAGGTGGCAGGCGATCGGACGCGCCAGAGATGATGTTGTAATAACCTCGGTAATGCGGAAACGACCGACCCGAGTCAATGATCGTTGTGACAAGTGCGCAGATCGCGATCAGTGGCAGGAATCGACAAGATGTGGAAATTGTGCGAGTAACGCTCCCGGCAGCGTACACGAACAGGAATGGAAATGCTGGAAGTGCATAGCGAAAGTGACTATTCAATCCCGTTTGCGAACTCACGAGGATAAAGACGGCGATCGCCGGCACCAGCAGAATGAAGGCATCACGCCTTATTCTGGGATCACTTCGGATTGTCATCCTGAATAGAGCAATGCCTAGCATTAACAGGAACCCATCCGGCACACTCATGGCGAACGTGAACAGGTAGTAATACCACCGCCCTTTGGTTCGCCATTCACCGTTAAAGTAAGAGAACTCCCCAGCTTCGAAATCGCGCTTTTGCCTATCGATTCCAAGGAGAAAGTCCTTGGGAAGCGGGACTGGGACAGCTCCGACCCAAGAATCACGGAAGCGATTGCCTCCTTCTTGAAATCGCACGGCCGGCGGGACGTTCCCTCCCAGCGAGTCGCTGATAAATTGATACTCACCAAGAGGTATGCCTGACCCATCGAATGTGTAGCCGATATTCAGCACAGCGATGCCGATCACCAGGACTACGACCAACTGCAGGAGGCTGGGCGGCGGACCGAGACACTTTGCTTTGCTCTCTGTTGAAGAGCGCGCTTGAAACCGTATCAAACACCAGAGTAGCGGCCAGATAACGAATAGTATTAGCCACGTTGTCTTGACTAACAGCGCTAGTCCAAGGGACACGCCCGCGGTGATTGCCGAGCCACGACGCGCTTCTCTGACCCATCGCGAAAAACAATACCCAGCCAGGACACCAAAGGATGCGGCAGGAGCATCTGCAGTGATCAACTGCGCCTGCGCGAGAACCTCCGGGGAGAAGCACCATAGAGCGAGGCTGGCCAGTCCCGCTCGCGGTCCGTACAACTCCGACGCCCACAGGTAGCAGATGATCGCGCCCAGAATTGCAAACGGAATACAAGCCCATCTAGCGAATATGAACAGATCGACCGCTGCATCTGGATTTGCCGAAATAAAGTCGGTACCAATCCGGAATTCACAGCGGTCGGTCAGGTGGTCGCTAACCCCACTCCAGTCAGTTTCCGCCCCGAACGCAAGTACGGGCAGCGCTGCAACCATGCGAACGAGCGGTGGATTCACTCGGAATGGCACAAAGTCGCCGCTTTTCCAGTGCCAGACCCCAGATGCGAGCGCTGGAATTTCACCGATCGCAGGGCTATGCCGAGTTGCCAACCAACCCAGCATCAGTCCGTGCAGCAGCAATATGCAACCCACGAGCCAACTGCGACCACTTGTCATAGAAGCATTCGTCATGACGGGGGTGGGCCAGTCGAGTCGGACGCTCCACCAACCGCAGCAGCACCTTTCTTTCTGCCGAATGCTTTCCACAGGCACAACGTGCTGATCAAGGTTAGAGCAAAGGCATTTCCTAATAACCACAAGCGACGATTTGGTTGAGCGTCGCGAGGTGTCGGGCTACGCCGGGAAGCGCGGAGTCCAACCTCCACAGGCTTCTTTCCGTCCCAAATGTAATTCTTGTGATCGGGGTTCGGCTTAATGTAAGTTGAAGTACCAATAGGAACGTTGAGCGCAGTAGCCTGGAAATGTTCTACTGGAATGTGCTCGTTTAACGATACGATCTCGACATCAACCTCTTCCCGGAAACCGACCGAACCGTCCCGAATATCCTGATGAACCCACGACTTCGGATACCAAATTCCGGTGTTCTTCCACTCGACGGGTTTGTAGATGGTCCCGACCCTGCCCTTGGTCGCCCCATCCTTGTAGTCAACATAATACTCCAGCACGGAGTAACCCTGCTCCGGGGACACCCACAGAACATTGGGATGACCAGTTTTTTTGTGCACAAACGACAGTTTTTTGCAGGCGACTCCGTTCCACACATCGTCCACGAGTTGCCGGTCAACGAAGTCGGCATTCTGCAAAATATCCGTCATCACGTTGGCGAATCGGATTCCATACTCGTGCCAGCCAACCCAGCGAACGTCCATCGCTCGCAGTGGAACCTGGGCAGCGTCAATCGTCGTGTCAATTTCAAGCGCTCTGCTACCGCCGTCAGGGAGTCGTTGGTCGCCCCACGAGATTTCACCGAATTGACCCCAAATGAGATGTCGAATTATCAGTTCATTACCACTCTGACCGGGAAGTTTTTCGTGCACATCGTAGCTCGACACAGTCGTAAATCGCTGGTTTGCATCATCGAGCATCGATATCAATTCCACAGGCAAACCAGGCTCTTCCCCAATCGGATAACGAATAGACATTCGCATATGCCATTTCTTGATGGCGAGTCGGCTCTCAATCAGTTTGGCTTCGAATGCTGCAATCTCGTCGGATGTTGCGGGAGTGACACCGATCCCGGTAAGGGTAAGCCCCAAAAACAGGACTGTGGACGCACCAATCACGGCAAATCTCCTTACTCTTACCTGGGATCGACTACACTCCCGCAACTGTGTCAAGTTGACACAGAATTAGCAGTCGCCCTTTTGCATGGGAGAAACCTTCTCTTCCAAGACGGTGGCGGTAGCTGGGTTACACTCTTGTCTTCCTTGGTTATAACTGCATTTGTAGTACGTGTAGCATTTTACCTCCGCTATGTCTGGATCGGTGTAGGTAAACTCGTCGTCACCCGTCATTTTAGTCAAGATTGGCTGTTTCTCTTTTTTAATCAGCTTTCGGTCGCCATTACAGGCCCCCCCGGCACCAAAGCAGATGTTGTCAATGCCGCTACCGCAGTCCGCGTTTTGAGGTTCGACGTGTGGACACGGATTTGGCGGTGTGGGTGCCGAGGCAAATAGCAAACATGCCTGAACAGTGAGTATGCTCCCGAACATGCACGCCAGTCTTACGGGTGATTTCAGCATTTGCGGCTCCCTTTGTTAGTGTGGTGTGGAGAAACGTGATTTGGAGTGAATATACAGTGAACCCAAGCGGGTGGCACTTCCCCTGCCAGCCACCCTGAATAGATGTGAGTAGGCGGCTCAATCCAATGAGGCGTTGCTATCCCTGATCTCATCAATAACATTGATCGGCACAGTTACTGTCGCCTCAGTCGCACAATCCGTGGTGAATACAAGCTTTGCTGACAAGCGGGCGGCCTTTGGCCACAGTTTCGGATTAAAGTTCACAGCAACAGATCGATCGGTCAAAGAAGCCACCTTGAGCGCTGGGTGCGAACATTTCGCATCCAAGATCTTCACCGGAGACGTCGCCCGTCTCGATGTCAGATGCATTTCTGCATGGCCGTCTTTGCTTGATGGGAATTTGAGTTGAATCGGTTCATAGTCAAACATCGGCGTTACGTCCGCCCTCACGCGCAATGGTATCTCCTTAATTCCAATCTCGTCACCGACGCTGTAGTAAACAACAAATCGATTTTCGTGTTTACCTCTCATCCCACGAGTATCCCACACGACATCGACGATTGATTTCCCAGATGCTTCAATTCGCTTGCTGGAAAACTCGACCTTTGCGCAACGACACGACTTAGCGACGTGCGAGATCTGGATAGGCTTATCCGCTAGATTCCAGAGTTCAAAATGTGTGGGAATATCCCCTTGTGCTACCGATCCTAGATCGGAAACTCGCTGAGTCGCCTCGAGGGCGTCAACCGGGAGCGGCACGAATGCCTGCCGTGTCATCCAAAACGAGAGCGAGGCCGAGCTGGCGGCTCCCAGTATCAGTACAAGGCGCACGAAAAAAGAGGCGCGACCTTGCGTGTTATGGTGTTCACTCATTTCGGATCCAGAAAGCACGGCACGTGTGTCGGCAGCCAGTCCGACAGGGTGTCCCGATAGTTTTTTATGAGTTTCTCTGGGCGGAACGACAGGATACTTGAAATTGATACAAATGCCTCGACCCAGTGTGGTTCACTGCGAGATTACTTCGATTGGAACGTCGATCTTTCCCACCTGTTGCCCATTTCTATCTGACAAGTTGACTTCAATGAGTAACGATCCGACAAAATCCGGTTCTTTCCCACCATTGTAGGTAAAATGAGCCAATACTCGCTCGCCAGCTTCAATCGTCGTCTGTGCCAAGCTGACATCCAGACACTCACAGCTGGTGTTAACCGTGACGTTGTGAATCGCTCGGTTGCTTTGGTTGCGAATCCAGTTGGCAAACCTGGTCGACGCCCCCTGGGAGATTACGCCTAACTGGACCGTCGCTTGGACCGGCAGTGATGATGAATCATTTGGCGAGCTTCCACTTTGCAATGAGATGGGTGTGGCAGTACGCGTGCAGCCGAAGAGGAAGATCCCCAAAATCAAATAAGGAGCTAATGACCAGTAATGTCGCATCGTGCTGCCTTCAGATCGGCATATCTTCTGATGGGAACAAACTGGCACTATGATACACGTGTGTAAATATTTTTTCAAGTGTAGGGCCAAGACGACTTCGCAGCACCTTCGGCTCGGAAAACGCACGCCGGGCCCCTGCTAATTTGGACGCTCTTCTAAGTGTTTTCCCGCAGTTATCTGGAATAATTGACCCCATTCCCCTACGCTGCATACAGAATTACCCAAATTAGTTATGAGTGGTATCCCCCATGTGTGGCCGCGTTCGTATTAAGACTCGAAAACCCGAACTCGAAGAGGAATTTCGGGAATTGCACGTCCAGCCAGACCTGAAGTTTCTCGACAGCTTCAACATCCCACCCAGCGGCACAGTGCACGTGATACGCCAGCAGGCCGATGGTTCGAGAACGATTGAAGCTTGCACTTGGGGATTGCGTTCAGCATGGACGAAGAGTGAGTCAGAAGCTCAAAGCATCGCCCGCGCGGACACCGTAGCGACCAGGCGGACTTTCAAGGATGCATTTCAGCACAGACGCTGCATCATCCCCATTGACGGCTATTACGAATGGCAGACGATCACCCGGCACATCAAGCAGCCGTGGCACGTGTACCGCCCGGACGGCGGAATCGTGTCGCTAGCGGGCCTATGGGCAACTTGGCCGGGAAATGACGAAGAGGGACCGCGTGATACTTGCTGTATCATCACGGTCGATCCGAATCAGCAACTCGCGACAGTCCACGACAGAATGCCTGTGATCTTGTCGCAAAGTGCGTACGAAACGTGGCTCGATCCGAATTGTGTCGATCCAATCCGCTTGCAGTCGTTGCTCCAGCCGTGCCCTGCCGATTGGCTGGCATTCGATCCCGTGAGTGCCTACATCAACAACCCCAAACACGATGGTCCGAAGTGCATCGAACCAGTCAAGCTACAACGAGGCCTGTTTGACTGATGTTAGTGACAGTCTCTTAATTCTCCGCGTGGGAACTTAGTCACCTTCGAGCAGCTCTGCAAATTCATGCACGACAAACGGGTCTGAGAATTCAGGTCGGCGGATCGTATCCATGAACTCCGCATGTTCCGGGTGCTCTCTCGTCTGAATGCTGGCCGAGTGAAAATCGTCAGGGTTCATGCTATTCCAGTCGACGAGTCGCTGAAAATGAACTTGATCCGCCCCCACACGGCGTGCCAACTGAATAAAATCAGGCATCTCACGAAAATTGGCTGTTTGGACAACAAAGGCGAGCAAGTAGCGGTCAATGGCTCGCGCCGTACGCAGCCGGCCAATGAATTCCAGATTCGGTATCAGTGTATTCAAATCACCGCCACGACGAACGATTGCGTAAGTTTCGGGTTTTACCGCATCCACGGAAACATTGACGGCAGCAATCATGCCGTGCAAATGCGAGAACTTTTCCCACTCGGCTTCCGTCAGCAACAGGCCATTCGTCATCAGCCGAATCCGCAGTGCGGGGTAATCTTTGGAATTAAGTGACTGCAACAGGTGACGGAAAGCGTAGCTGGCAAACGGATCACCGGAGCCCGTGATATGAACCGATTCGCCTGTTTTTAATAAAGGCAGTATCTTGTCATTTGTCATCTTTTCCAGGAATAGTCGCTTGGCCCCGGCTTCCATGATTTTTTCTGACCGGCATGATGGACACGAAAGATTGCAACTACGGTCGTACGAAAGATTGAAATGCTTGGGACCAACACTCAGGACCTGTGTTTGCTCGTGGACGGGAAGTGTGCGGGCTGCAATCAAAGCACACAATTGCTTGCCGCAGTAACGGAATGTTCCGTCGTTGACTCCTTCACGGATCTCCCTGGCTTCCGAAGAATTCCACACATCATTGATTGATTGACGAAAAATATTGCCCACGGGTTGCCGCTGCCAAACCGCGCAGCACAAATGGCATGTGCCGGAAGGGAGTACGTCTAGTTTGCTAAATGGAATCGAACAGGTTTTCCCACGTAGCTCGAAACCCATCGCAGAAATGTCTGGAATGCCGTGGGTTCGGTAATGTTGAGCTCGAAATTTGACATCCTGTATTCGCAAATCGGTTTCGTCCGCCGAAGCTGCCAATACCTTGTCAAATTCCCCATGAGCAAGCCAGGATTCAAGAGTCAGGATGAATGCAGTAGACGACGAGTGATCTTCCCTGACAGGGAGCGCTCTTAATGTACGATAGAGTCGCTGAATCAGACGAGGTTTCAACGAACGGCATGAACCATTTGCTTTTATTTCTGCGTAGAATCTGGCGAATCTCAATAGAGTGAGCATGTGAAATCCGATGAGTTCGGCGCGAGCGCGGCCAGTGATTCTCGGTCGAGTGGCTGCAGATTGCCACTACTTGACATTATTCTATCAAGAACGCCAGTAAATTAAAGGCGATCCATCGATTTACCGCGGTGGTGTTCACTTCCAAACTGCTTGACTGTGCCCTGAGCTCTCGCTGGCAAGTGCCAGCAACCGGTTTGGTTTCCATGGTCCAAATTCATCACCAGAGAGAAAACCCAACCAAACGCCGCCGGGGCATTTGATACTCCGCGATCGAGGCGAACTCGGTAGTTGGATTGAGATCTCTGAATTCTGTCAGAAAAATGGATGGCCGGAAAATGCATTATCGGCAAACCATGAGAATCGCGCTCTGGCGGTGATTTCCACCGGACGAAATGCTGACCTGGTTTTCGGCGCCTTGACTCGAATGTGGCGGTTGGCTTAGAACAGGCGTCAGGAGCCACATACGGTGTTCGGATACCGACGCCTGTTTTTGATTGCCTCACCGTTTTTGCCTCTGTCTGTTTCGTTCCTGCCTGCAGTAGAGGAGTGCGACTAATGAGTACTTTTCGCATGGTGCTGGTCACCGCAGTCGTGTTGAGCGGAGCGGTTCCCGTTCTGGCCGAGACCGCTGATATTCGCAGCGAACCCGGTGGCAAGCGGTTGCTGTTCATTGACGGTGACGATATTCGGAATGAACCGGGCGGCAAACGGCGCCTGTTTATCGACGGCAATACGTTACGCTCGGAACCGGGTGGCAAGGTGTTGCTGTTCATCGACGGCGATACGATCCGGCCGAAATTCGGTGGCATCAGACTGGCTTTCATCGACGGCGACGACATTCGTCGCAGTCCCGGCAGCAAACGGCTGTTGTTCATCGACGGCGACGACATTCGCCCCGAACCCGGTGGCAAGCGACTGTATTTCATTGATGGCAAAGTCAGCAGGCCGCAGTTGGTCGCGGCCTTGTATCTACTGAAGCCGGAACTGTTCAAGCTCACGGCAAAAGAAGAAGCAGACATCCTGGCAGCGATGAAAAAGGCAGAAGAGGAGAGTGACCTCGAGATGCAGAATGTCCTGCTCGGAAAGTTCGAGGTGGTGAATTCCAGCATTGACGATTGGGGTCGAGGACTGGTCTCGACGGTGAAAGGGAAAGACGGATTTCATTACCTCGATCTGAAGCTGAAGAACTCGACCCTATCCGGGATCGGGGTAAAAAGCCCCACCAAGGACTGGGGCGAACTGTGGGTGGCGTTTGCGCCTGAAGGGGCCGTGGCGCTGGCCGTTTACGAAATAGACAAAGGAAAACTCACGGGCAAATGGATTCCGATCAACGCAGCGAAGGATGGCAAGACCGTGCTGGGGCACGAAACACTCGAGGGGCCCGCCAACCTGAATGGGGATTTCAAAATTCTATCGGCCAAAGGACCGAACTCGGGTGCGGAATACACGGGGACGGTGACTCTGACGCCGTACAAACCGGCAGGCGGCAATAGTTCCGACCTGTCCGACTTGTACTCGGTCACCTGGACTTTCGGGACGACGAAGATCCCGGGTGTGGCAGCTAAGGTCAAATCGGCGGATGGTAAGTTCGTTCTGATTGCCGCATCGGGAACCAAAGGAGACTTCGCAGTCGGCCACGTCACGTGTGACAGTGCGACGAACTGCAAAGGAATCGACTTCCTCACGAGCAAGGGAGCGGCAGGTTACATCGTATGGACCAAACAAAACGAATAGCTCGCTGCCGGTGACATAAAGATTTCATTCCACACAAACGGGTACCCCGCTTGGTGATCCTGGTCGCTGTTGCAACCTGGGTCTCCGCGTGTCTTCTCAATGCGCTTCGCGCTATCAACCGGCGCCGGCTGTGGAAATATTTGACTTGGTGTCTTTGACTTCGTATCCTAATGGGCGTCCAGATCTGCTGTTCGGCGGAGTCCTCTCTCAGGAGTTTTTCCATGCCAGATTTCTCTCGAAATGCGCGGATGGTTTGCGCGTTGGGTATTGGCGTCGTCTTAGTGGGTACCTCAGCGTTGCAGTCCTTGCGGAATTCAGCATGGGCCGAAGAAGCAGTATCTGAGTCGATCAAAAAAGAACCGGCCCTCTATAAGCAATCATTGGTGCTGACGGTCGCCAAGGCGCAGGAAGGCCAGAAGCTCGAAGACTTCTGCACCGATAAAGAGGGACGCATTCTGGCGTTGATCGGCCCGGCAACTGCAAATGAGTTCGGCGGCCTCGAAGGCGAGGGCGAGCCGTCTGTGATCGGCGTAGCCACCCGTCTGCTGAGTGGCGGCGCAAATACGAAGAAAACTCCCAAGTTCGAACCAGCGGTCCACGTCTATGACGCGGCTGGAAAGTTGATCTCCAAGTGGACGGTCGGTTTCAAGGGCCAGGCAATCAACGCGGCTCCCGATGGGGCGGTTCTCGTGGGTGGCAATGGACTCGTGGCACGCTTCGATCTGGAGGGCAAGAAACTGCTGGAGACCGAATCGCCGCAGATGACCTACATCAAAGATCATCCCGACGACATGAAAGAACGCGCCAAGGAGCAGTTGGAATCGGACCGCGCGATGTATGCCGACCGTGTTAAGGATTTCGAAGACCAACTCAAGGAACTCCAAGCCAACAAGGAAAAAAACGCCAAGAAGAAAGATCCTGCCAACAAGAAAGACGCCGCGAAAAAGGAAGCCACAAACAAAGGACTGAAAGACGATCAAGATGACGAGCCCGCTGCTGAGGAAGAGGAAGAGGCAGCTCAGTTCTCGCAGCTCAACGAGCAGAGTCTGAAGCAGATCATTAGTGCGTATAAACAGCAGGCGAAGCATCTTGAGAAGAAAACGGTCGAACAGGCGCTGCAGGAAGTCGTTGGCCGAGCCCGTCAGATTCATGCCATCAGTGCCAGTAAGGATAATGTGTTTGTGACCTGTCCTGCGATGGCCGGCTACGGGTACGGCGTCTGGCGCACGGACAACAAGTTTGAGAACGCGAAAGAGATCGTCAAGAGCCTCTCGGGATGCTGTGGCCAGATGGATGTGCAGTGCAAAAATGGCGAGCTGTTCGTCTGTGAGAACTCACGGCACCGAGTCATTCGGTTCGACATCGACGGGAAAGAAATCGCCCAGTTCGGCAAACGCGATCGAGAAGGCGAGGGCGAGAACTTTGGTGGCTGCTGCAACCCCATGAATTTGTGCTTCAGCAAGGACGGGAACCTGTTCGTCTCGGAAAGTAACGGTGTCGTCAAGCACTTTACTCCTGAAGGCAAGTATCTCGGAATCGTTGGTGTGGCTAAGGTTCAGGCCGGCTGTAAGAACTCGTGCGTGGCCGTCAATGCCGATGAAAGCCGCCTCTATTACATCGACATCTATCAATCGAAGATCATTGTCCTGTCTCGCGGTGAGGAACAGGCCAGCAAGTAAGCGTTCGTCGACGATGTAACTGACTGCCTTCCCTCACCCTGTGGATACCGCTATGCGATACGCTCGAAGACTGTTGTTGTGCGTCGTTCTGCTGTCGTTCGTTTCGGTGGTGACGTGCGAGGAAAAATCCCCCGCCCCCAAGTCCCTGACGCTGGTGGTCATGGACCCGCTGGCGAAACCGCTGTCCTGTCCGTGTGTGGCGGGGTATGCCCAGCGCGACTACGAGAAACTGGCCGAGGCCCTGCGGAAGTCGCTGCAGTGCGAGGTCACGGTGGTCTTCAACGAGTCGCTGGTCTCCGTCCAGAAGAAGAAGCAGGCCGATCATGTCGACCTGGTCATCGGCAAACAATCCGTCATTCTGCATGATGCCAAAGCCTCGAAGCTGAATCTCAAGAAGGTCGCCATGCTGAGCGGCAAGGATGGTCTGACCACGCAGCGCGGCTTGGTAGTCGTCGCCTCCGCCGATCCCGCCAAACAGATTTCCGATCTGAAAGATTACCGCATCTACTTCGGCCCACAGGAATGCGACGAGAAGCACGCCGCAGCCATGCGACTGCTGACTGCCGCCGGAATCGACATCCCCCAGAAGCTGGACACCGCCGTCGCCTGCGACGAAGGGGCGATCAAGATTCTGGAAATGGCGGAGAAGGGCGAGCGTGGCTGTGCGGTCATCTCCAGTTATGCCAAACCATTGCTGGAAGGTTGCGGACAGGTGAAAAAGGGAGCCCTCCGTATCGTTGGCGAGACGGTAGAGGTCCCCTTCGTCGCCGCCTATGTGAATACCACCCTGGATGCGAAAACGCAGTCGGCGATCAGTGATGCCCTGGTGAAATCGACCGCCGATGTCAAACTTCGCATCGCACTCGAAACGAAACGCGGGTTTGTAGTCGACGCCGAGACTGAAAACGAAGTAGCAAAAAAAAAGTAACGGAGCCCACCAGCGCTGACAACGGCGACTGGCCAGGCTGGCGCGGTGTGAATCGCGATGGTCTCGTCAAGTGGCTGCCCGAACGCTTGCCCGGCACAGAGGCCATTCTGTGGTCGAGGCGCCTGTCGAGCCCCGCGCTCGCTGGCGTGGCTGCCACGCGCGATGTCGTCATCGTGGCCGACCGCGATCCGGCCGATCGGGTTGACATTTTCCGCTGTTACAACACCGACGGCACCGACCGCTGGTTCTTGCGCTACCCGGCACCCGGCCGGCTCGACTATGGAAACTCGCCTCGCGCTACGCCGCAGATTCATGGTGAGTTAGTCTTCCTGCAGGGAGCCCACGGGCATCTGCGCGCTGTCGAACTGGCGACCGGAAAGATCCGCTGGCAGAAGCATTTTCAAAAGGATTTTGGAGGCCCGGATAAACTGTCGTGGGGCTTCTGCTCGTCGCCGTTGATCGCGGACGGACGGCTGATCATCAATCCCGGAGGCCCCGAAACGTCCCTCGTGGCCCTGGATCCAGCCACCGGAGATGTGCTGTGGAAATCACCCGGCAACGCTCCGGGCCACGGATCTTTTGTCATCGCCAACCTGGGTGGCAAGCGACAACTCGTGGGCTACGATGTCGATTCGCTGGGCGGCTGGGATGCCGCCACCGGACATCGGTTGTGGACGCTCACGCCCGAACGCACCGGCGATTTTAATGTCCCCACGCCAATCATCTGGGGCGAAAAAATCATCGTCGCCACCGAAAACAACGGCACGCGCATCTATGGGGTGAGTGATCAGGGGATCATTCAGCCGAAGCCCATCGCCTTCAACGACCAACTGCTGCCCGACTGCCATTCGCCCATCCTCGTGAGCTCGCGACTATTCGGCGTTTCCGATCACCTGTTTTGCCTGGATGCGACGCGCAACCTGACCCAAATCTGGCGAGAAAACGACCGCCAGTTTCGCGACTACGCATCACTGATCGGAAGCCCGGAGCGAGTCCTGGTCACCACGCTCAAAGGCCGCCTGCTGCTATTCTCTACCGATGCTTCCCAGTTCTCGAAGCTCTCCGACGTGCAACTCATCGAAGACGAAGCCGGCCTCTATTCTCACCCCGCCATCGTCGGGCAGCGTCTCTATGTTCGGGGTTCCAATTCACTTGTCTGTCTGAATTTAGAGGGCTCCAAGTGACACAACGCAGGGTCGGACGCGTTCCTGAATCGTGCGATCAAAGCAAGCCGGCTCTCCACCCTTCCCACCCTTCTGTTCACTAATAGTGGAACGCTGGTTTCTTCAAAACTGTTGATCCATCAGTCGGTTAGGTCAAAACCGCCAGTGATCAGACTTTAGTGCGAGAAGCCCGTGCGCGCAGCGAGTTTTTTCGACGTCTTCGATGCCTTCGACTTCTTTGTTCGTTTGAACACTGTCTGCACTGAGTAAGTTGGGTTCTCTCCGAAGGGGGGGCAGCCGTTAAACCGTGGTGCAATCCATGCGGAGCGAAGCTCCGTAAGTGCTCCCCCCTTACGAAGGGGGGGCAGGAGGGTTAGGAGTGTCTCTCGGGTTCCGTTTCGGAACACAATTGATAACAGACACCCCGTTCGCCCATCATATCATACGACTTTTTCGGAACGCGTCCAAAACACCCGCCAACACCATTCCCGCCGCATGAAATCCAAGCCGAAAAAAATTCTGAGACCTCGCCAAAACGCACTTTCTGACGTCGAGTCCGCCCGTCACCAAACAGAATCAAATGCCGCAGACTCTACGAGACAACTTGACCAGTAAGGCGTTACGCCCGAAACATTCTATCCTTTCACTTCAACTCGTAAGATGGTCGTTCCGGCCGTCGGCAATCGCAAGATCCGGTACTCCGGAGCGCGGCGAAATTTCGAAGCCAAGACACCTCCTGCGGAGTACCGCCGTCAGCCCAGAAGACGGGCAGAATGCCCATCCTACGGCCCGCGAAGAGTGGAACTGGATTTGATCCAGTAGGAGCCGAGGGACTAGCAGGTTGACGAAGGATCTCACCGGCTAGCCACGCCATCCTGATATGACTGCGACTCGGTCTCATGTTAAGTGCCCGGCCGCTTGAGACTGAATGTCGCCTTGGAAATTCGATTGGGATATGGTCTTACCTGCGTTGACCGGGAACATAACAATTTCGTTAGAATGCGATGGCTCGTGGCCGACTGTGTCGTTCCTCTGCCCTGATTGACTGCAATCTGACCCACCCTACGGAGAGCTCCCCATGATGCGCCGTGTGCTCGCCCTCACCTTGGTTGTGACTGCGTTTTGTCCGCTGAACGCAGTTCGTTCGGCCGAAAGCCTCCTTACGGCCGCGGACGTCGAATTCATTTCGGTGATCGAAGGAGACAAGGGACCTGGCTTCAAGTCGGCTGCCAATGTGATGGGAGCAGTGGGGCCGATGCATGTCGTCGACTTCACCATCTCTGGATTCACGGTTCGCGACAAGTCCACCGGAAAAGTCCTGCGGCACCAGTCGCAGTTGGAGTTCTGGCACCAGGTACAGCCGGTCAAAGTGCTCGATCCGAGTCCTCATGCCAATGATCCCTGGATGGTGTACGACCCGTTGTCAGAGCGTTGGTTTGCGACCATCGCGGGAACGGGTACTGGGGAATCGTACCTGGCTGTGTCTACCTCTGCCGATCCGTTGCAGCCCTGGAAGGGAGTGGCGCTGCCGCTGCCACGCGTCGATCCCGGCTTGAAGATCGGAGTCGATCGGAACGGCGTCTATATCTCGTGTGCCAACGGAGGAGAGAACCCGCGAGAGGTACTCGATATGTATGTGATTCCAAAGGCCGATGCAATCGCCAGCAACGGCCCGTTGCTGAGGCGTGCCCGCGTCGTCGGAAAACTGATCTATGCCGCGTTCCCGGCTGTGCACGTTGAGGCCGATCAAAAACCTGACACGCCGGCGGTCCTCATCAACAATGAGTTCGGTGGTCTGACTTGCGGCGAGCTCTATCTGCATCGGATCACGTGGAGCGGCGCGCATGCTGCTATTTCTCCCATGCAGACGATTCCGTTAAGCCGCGCGTATGCCGTGCCGAGGATGGAAGGCATGCAGCCGGACGGGGGCGTCAAACTGTTGCAGGCGGGCGGGCGACGCAACAACTGCGCCTTCGTGCACAAAGGGAGCGTCTTTAGTTGCAACGGTGCTCAACGGACGGCCCAATCTCGGCCGGGGATCCTGTGGTACGAGGTGCGGATCGCCGATGGCGCGTTGCTGCAGGAAGGATTCGTCGACAGCCCCGATTGCGACTATCTGTATCCGTCGATCGCCGTCGACAGCCGAGGAAACATCGGTATCGGCTGCACTCGCACGTCCGAAAAAGATTACCCCTCGGTCTGTGTCATGATGCATGCCGCGGAAGATCCCGCAGGCTCGATGCAGCCGCCGATTGTCGCAGTCAGGGGGACGACGAGCTTTCGTTACTCCGGCGTGCCCGCGATGAATTTCAGCAACTACAGCACGACTTGCATTGATCCTTCGAATGAGGATGTCTTGTGGACTTTCCAGGGATATGGGAACAGCGATATCGACCGCCAGTGGTGCACGGCGTGGGCTGCGTTCAAACTGAAGTCCAAGAGTGTCGGTGATGACCCTGCTCCCCAGGCAACTACCACGGCGAGGCTGCCGGGCTACAAGATCTACGACCATGCGATCAAACCCTCGCCTCCGGCGATGGGGGAGCATAAGTTCCGGATGGTAATCCCCGATAACCTTAAAGTTGTTCGAGGTATCCTGGTGGTCGGGCCGTATTCGGGTGGTGACTCGCGGGACTACCACGAACAGGTCTGGTACCGCGAGTTCTTGAACCTGCACGGGTTCGCGTTCCTGGGAGCAACGAATTACTACCTGCACGATTACGCGGTGATGCAAACAGCACTCAAGCAATTGGCCAACGACACCAAGCACCCGGAATTGCTCAACGCGCCGTACGTCGCCACGGGCTTTTCGGCCGGGGGCGGCTACACCCGAAAACTGATGAAAGCCGACCCGGACAAGGTGATTGCGGGGGTTGTTGTCGGATCGACAATGAAGCTAGGCGGCGAAATTACGGACGACCACCGGCGCGTGCCAATGTGCATCATCAATGGAGAACTCGAACGCGCACCGGGCGAAGGCCCCGGCATGGCGGCACACTTGGAACCGGTGCTCGCGGCACAACGTCCGAAGGGAGCGCTCTGGGGATGGATGGCGGTTCAAGGGATCGGCCACGAGTTCGCCGGGCAGGAAGTCCTCAGCATGCCCATCCTCGACGCTGCCGTACGACTCCGCTACCCCGCCGATGGTGATGTGCTGAAGGGGCCGGTGAAGTTGAAGCCCGTCGAACTGGATTCCGGCTGGGTCGCCGACAACACCACTTGGACCAGCGGGTTGACGGTCATTACTCCTGCCAAGCAATTCCAGGGAAACGTGGCCAAGTCGAGTTGGTTGTTGAATGAGGACATGGCGTTTATCTATCGAGCCTACTCGACACTCGACTGGAAATTGAAGATCACCGAACCCGGTCGCGAGGCAGCCAGAGACCAGGTTTACGACGCGGGTTCGGCCGTTACCATCAAAGTAGACGACTCTCAATTCGCGGGCTGGAAGAAGCTGGAACTGTATGACAGTGCGACCAAAGTGGGCGAGGTCGCTGACGGACCAGCCCGATTCACTGTCAAGGATTTGAAGGCCGGCTACCACGCCTTCTCCGTGCTCGGCACGGATAACAAGGGCAACGTTCGGCCGTCCAACCCTGTGCTGGTCGTCGTGCGTGCGCTCCCGGAAGCTAAGTAAACCTGCAATACCTGGTGCGGATTGGCGCGCATCGCCAAAACTGAAATTGGAACACCTGACCCTTTCCGCGATCGTCATTCTGGTCGGCACGACTCACACTCTCGGAGCATCCGGCATCTTCGCTACACGCCGAACAGCTTGACTATCTTGCCGTCAAGTGCTGGAAGTAAGGCTCGAATAATCAAGGAGTTACATAGCTCGGGAGACCTTGGAGCGGTGGTCCCGCTTGGGTTCAAGTTCCAGCGCCGTAGCACTCGATTAACCGGATGAATGAATACGCTCCATTCGATCCGTACAGAGTGACCTGCCGTTCGCCTCTGTTCGATATTAGGTGCGGTTTCGCAGCGGGCTGAAATCGAATTGGTGTTGTCGTAGATCGCGAAGTGTTAAGCCATGTACGAAGGGCATTTTCACCTGGACCGCCGTCCGTTTGCGGCGACACCAGATCCGGGTTGTTGTTATCTGTCTCCGACGCAGACCCCACTGATTCAATCGGTGGCCCGCTGCATCGAGCACGGACAGGGCGTGGCCATCCTTACCGGTCCGGCAGGTATTGGTAAGACGCTGATCGCTCAGGTTCTGCTCTCCGAGTCTGAATCGCGCTTTACAGGTGTCTATCTGGGAACCGGTCAGTTCCCCACTCGCCGTGCGTTGCTGCAAGCCATTCTGTATGAACTGGGCCAGCCGTACGGCGGCATGACAGATCAGGAATTACGACTGGAACTGAACACGGCCCTGCGTAACTTGATCACGCAGAAAGATGGCCTGCTGCTGGTCCTGGATGAAGTGCATCTGCTCTCCGACCGCATGCTGGAAGAGGTTCGCTTGCTGGCGGATTTGGCTCAGCAGGGAGTCCCGTTGACTCATGTGGTGCTGTGCGGCAATCCGGAATTTGAAGAGCGGCTGACATCGCCGGCGCTGGCTGCGTTGAATCAGCGTGTCGCCTGCCATGTCGTGCTGGAAACTCTGACGCGCCCCGAGTCCATCAGCTATCTCGAGTACCGCATTGAATGGGCGGGGGGAGTCGCCGAGCGTCTGTTCGAGCGTGAAGCACTGCAATTGATCGCTGATGCGAGTGACGGCGTGCCACGTTGTCTGAATCAGTTGGCCGATCATTCCCTGATGCAGGCGTATCTCTCGGGTCTGTCGATCGTCGATGCCGGACTGGTGCGGCGAACCCTCGGCGAACTGCAGCGTTTGCCTTTGCGCTGGAATCCATCGGCATTGCACGATCGTTCGTTGAACCAGAACGCATCCGTCACGACAACCATCGTGGAAACCGCGGGGCAACCATCTCTCGTTCATTCTGCCGCAGAAGCGGAAGTTGTGAATGACGGGTCCACCTGCTGCTTTGAATTCGGCGCGGGTGACGAGACCTTAGGTACCGACACGGCCGACATCATCACAGCGCAATCGACCAGGGAGCCTACTCCTTTTCCTGCGGCTGAAGAGACCATCGAGTTTTCGCCATCCGCTGTCGACTCGCAGGATGCCGAAGAGGATGGCCCGCCGTTATTCCCGTGGCTCGCCAAGCCAGTCGCTAAAGTCAGTGCGCAAGTAGCAGACGAGTTCGCATCGTCCAGCTTCAATATTCCTGCTCGCCGGCGTATTCGGGCGGTCGTGGTTGAGCAGGAAGTCGTCAATATGGCGCCCCTGTCTGGATCGGAACTCCTCTCGAAACGACGGCCTGCAGTGCATAGTCCGTCAAGTTCGCCGGTGGGCACCATCCAGACAAAAGACTTCCTCCGACGTCAGGGTTTGCCTGCGGAGGAAGTCGTGGTCGATCTTTATGCCGAACTCGACTATCCCCTGACGCCGACCTTTCCGAAGCCAATCGCTGGTCCCACGAAGCCCGTACCGACCAACGTCGTCGAAGAATCGCGAGATCAGCAGCCCGGCTGCTCCGCAGCAGCCGGGCTGCACGTTCGCGAGGAAGGTCTGGACGATGGTTCCGCGCGGATTTCGACTCGATTCGATCTCGCCAGTAATCCTCTCGAACGGATCGACGCTCTTTGTGAGTTGTTGGAAGAGGCTGTCGGCACGAGTCAGGGTTCTGGCGGAGTGGAGCTGATTACCGATCACGGCATTGAACGGATCGACATCGATCTGCCCGCAACCACTGAATTGCACCCGGACCTGACCGTTCACACGCATCAGGCATTTGATCTGGAGAGCCTGATTGGCTCGACCGTTGTGGAAGTCGGTCGCAATCTGCAGCAGGGTGTGGCCACATCACCCCGTGAACCGGTGAGTCAGCCGCGTGCGAATCATGTCGAGCACCTGCTGGACAGTATTGAGCGGGAGTCGCGATACGACATCGTCGAGCCCGATTCTTCTGCACCCACCGGGCCGACGACGAATGCCATTCCAGCGGTACGGCATCCTGCCGAAGGTCATTCGGGCGCGGTCCCTGCGCCGAATCACAATTTCAAGAATTTTTTTAGCATGCTTCGCCGGCGGCAGGTACGCTAACCAGGACTCTAACAAACGCTCACAAAACCTCTGCGGCACCGGGAAAGTCTGGATTTGCCAGGTCGAACAAAGTGCCCACAACCGGTTTTGTTAGAGCCTAAGTACCTACGAGGAAGAATCTTAGCGGGAAGCCGCTTGATCTTCAGGCAAATTAGCCGGCGCGGGCCTAAGTTCTTCCTCGTTTCAACATAGAAATCATTGTGCAGGCGAACTCCGTCCTGTTCGGCAATGGTACCTATGCAGGTGGGAAGCCAAGCAAAACGCCGGAGTTTTCGCTCCTTTCGATCGGCGTAGTCGATATTTGGTGGTGGCAATTCGCGCGGAGCGGAGCTCCGGCGAGGCTCCCCCCTTACGAAGGTGGGAAGGTCACGTCGCTGCGCTCCGATTGAGTTGTTCCGCAATAGGGGCGTTCAACTTCCATCAATTGACGGCTGCTCTCTATCTCGTTTTCGAAGTTCCAACACCTTGCCCTGAATCGCACGTAGTGGTAAAGATAAGGGAACAACTCGTCCCAGGTCGTTTGATACTGTATGATTTCGATACTGGATGATACAGATAGATACCACTCGGTATTGAGATTCTTCTGAGACCAGGTTTGAAAGCCGCAACGCCATGCAGTCAGATTGTGCTCCTGAATTCGAATTCAGCATTCGCCCCCGGCGAAGGCTGTTATTGCGAGTTCTAGGGCTGCTGGCAATTGCCTTTTGGGGTTGCGGAACATCTTCTGCCTGGGCAACTTGTGGCGATTATGTGACGATTGGAAGTCCGCAGCAGCAGCATTCGCCGGGTTCCTGGGATGGCACACCAAAGGAGTTCGAATCCGCGCCACGCGGACATTCCACTCCTGCGGCACCTTGCCGCGGTGCAGAGTGCCAACACCGACATCTGCCCGTTGCCCCAGTTCCGGTCCCGGTGACAGTGACTCCGCCGCACGAATTGGGCGTATTGCCTGACGTGCCTCACTTTCAGCGAGATCAGGTGGCTGGCTGGCGAGCTTCCTACGGCGACTCTTCCTCGCCGAATCATCTCGGCTTGCGCGTTGAACGACCGCCGAGGTAGTCCGCGTATGCCGCCCGACGCGGTCGGGGTCTGCTTTGCAGCCTGCCTCGACAAGGCATACAGCGCTTAGCATTTGGTGAGCCGCGTGGCGTCAGCCATCGCATTGCATGATTCCGGGGACGGCAGAGACAGTGAATCAACAGGATTCGCGTAGGACGGGTTTCCACCAGGCCCGTCCGAGTCGCTCCGGACGGGCCTGGAGACCCGTGCTACGCGGCTGTGTCCCGGAATGACTCAAAGCCATATCGTGTGGGATCAATTCCACACCCGTTTTTTCCGAGGAGTTCGTCCCATGTCGACCATCGCCGCACCGGCCGCCGGATCCAATCCGCCGGAGCGTCCCAAATATGTGCCCGCAGTCGGTCCCCGATTGAAGGTCCTGTTGTTTATCGTCTTCGCCCTGCTGGCAGTGTTGGGCGCCAATTCGGGTTATCTCGGCGGCATCACGGCCCTCGAATGGTTCACCGGTCAAACCTACCAGGACAACTTCTACCTGTGGATGGTGTTGGCTCACGTGGCAGTTGGCTTCGTGTTCATCTTGCCGTTTGTGATCTTCGGTGCGATTCACATGGTGACGTCGTGGAATCGCAAGAACAAACGGGCCATCCGCGTCGGCTACGCCCTCTTCGCGATGTCCCTTGTCGTGTTGATTTCCGGCTTGTTGCTGGTGCGGGTCGTCGGTGTGTTTGACCTCAGGCAACCGCTGGCCCGCTCGACAGTCTATTGGTTGCACGTGATCTGTCCGTTCGTGGCGGGCTGGTTTTACTGGCTGCATCGACTGGTGGGGACCCGGATCAAGTGGCGCATCGGAATGGCGTATCTCGGCCTGGTGGGAGTCTCGGTCCTGGTCATGATCGGCCTGAAGTCGCAGGATCCGCGGAAGTGGAACGTGGCCGGGCCGAAGGAGGGGGCTGATAAGTACTTCTTCCCGTCGCTGGCCCGCACTGCGACCGGAGACTTCATTCCGGCCAAGACGCTGCAGATGGACGACTATTGTGCAAAATGCCATCAGGACGCCCACGCCGGCTGGAGCCAGAGTGCGCACCGCTTCAGTTCGTTCAATAACCCGGCCTACTTGGCCAGCGTGCGCGAGACTCGCAAATTTTCGCTCGACAAGATCGGGACCGTGCAGCGGTCTCGCTGGTGTGCCGGCTGCCACGATCCCGTTCCATTCTTCAGCGGCGCGTTTGATGATCCGAAATTCGATGACGTGAAGCACGTCACAGCGCACGCCGGCATCACTTGCACCACCTGCCACGCCATTACGCATCTGGGCAGTTCGCGAGGCAATGCGGATTTCACCATTGAAGAACCTTTGCACTACCCGTTTGCGTACAGTGACAATGCCATCCTGCAATACATCAACAACCAACTGGTGAAGGCCAAGCCCGCGTTCCATAAGAAAACGTTCTTGAAGGCCGGAATTCACAAGAGTGCCGAGTTCTGCAGCACGTGCCATAAGGTCCACCTGCCGCCGGAACTGAACGACTATAAGTGGTTGCGCGGTCAGAATCACTACGATGCCTTCCTGCTGAGCGGAGTCTCCGGACATGGCACGCGCAGCTTCTACTATCCTCCGAAGGCGCAGGAAAACTGCAACGACTGTCATATGCCGGCCCAGCCGTCCAATGACTTTGGTGCCAAGGCGTATGTGGCCGGATCCGACAAGCTGAACATTCACGATCACCTCTTTCCGGCCGCGAACACCGGGCTCACTTACATGAAGGAATTCGATGCCGCCGTCAAGCGGCACCAGGCCTTCCTGCAGGGCATCATGCGCGTCGATGTCTTTGGCTTGCGCGAAGGGGGTGATGTGAATGGGAAACTGATCGGCCCGTTGCGTCCGGAAGTGCCGACTCTTAAGCCGGGGCAGAAGTACCTCCTGGAAACGGTCACCCGGACTTTGAAGATGGGTCACCTGTTCTCGCAAGGTACGGCCGATTCCAACGAGATCTGGCTCGATGTCACGGTGAAGAGTGGTGACCGGATCATCGGTCGTAACGGATCGCTGGATGAAAATCGCGGAGTCGATCCGTGGGCCCACTTCATCAATATCTTCATGCTCGACCGGCACGGCAACCGCATCGACCGCCGCAATCCGCAGGACATTTTTGTGCCGCTCTACAACCATCAAATCCCGCCCGGTGCGGCGGCGACCGTTCATTACGGCCTGGAATTACCCAAGGATCTTACGGCACCTGTGACCGTCGAAATCAAATTGCAGTACCGTAAGTTCGACAAGATCTACATGGACTTCGTCACGAAGAGTGCCAAGCCGGGTGATTTGCCGATCCGCGATTATGCGGCCGGACAGAAGTATCTCAATACGCTGCCCATCACCACAATGGCGGTCGACAGCGTGACGTTCCCGGTTGAGGGTGTCGATCAGAAACCGACCAATCCGGAACTGAAGACACCGGTCTGGGAACGCTGGAATGACTACGGGATCGGCATGTTTGCCAAGCCCAACCCGGCACACGCCAAGGCCGAACTGCGTCAGGCGGAAGAGGCCTTCAAGCACGTCGAAGAACTGAAACGGTTTGACGGACCGCTGAACCTGGCCCGCGTCTATTTCACGGAAGGGCGACTGGATGAAGCGGTCGCGGCCGTTTCCCGGACCCACACCTTTACCGAGCCCAAGGCGAATCCGTGGACCGTGGCCTGGATGAGCGGACTGATTAACCGGCAACAGGGACATCTCGAAGAAGCCGAGAAGAACTTCCGCAGTGCCCTGGATGACGATACCAAAGAACGACGCGATCGAAAGTTTGACTTCAGCATGGACTACGAGGTTCGCAATCTGCTGGGCGAAACGCTGTTTGATCGGGCCAAGCAGATTCGCAGCGCGAGCCGCAACGAGGAACGCACGGCGATGCTGAATGATGCCGTCGCACAATTTCAAAAGACCTTGAAGATCGATATGGAGAACCTGACGGCCCACTACAATCTACACCTGCTGTATCATCAGCTCGGCAACGAGGAACTCGCGAAGAAACATGACGAACTGCACCGCAAGTACAAACCCGACGACAACGCCGGCGACAATGCACTGGCGGCGGCTAGGAAGAAGTACCCAGCAGCCAACCACGCAGCCGAAGCCCTGGTGATTTACCCCCTGCACGAGCGTCCGAAAGAGAGTCCGCAAGTGGGGCTGAATGAGAAGTGAGAATGCCAATTCGTTGTGTTGCCTTTGATGCTGTCGGGACTTTGATCTATCCCGAGCCATCAGTCTCGAAGGTCTATTGGGAGGCGGGCCAGCAGCATGGGTCTCGGCAGACTCAGGAACAAGTCCGCGCGGGCTTCAGCAAGGTCTTTCAAGATCTGTCACTGGGAGTCCGTGGGGACTATTCGACCAGCGAAGCCGAAGAGAAGGCTCGTTGGAAACAGATCGTCGAACAAGTGCTGTTTGATGCCACGAATCTCGACAGTTGCTTTGAATCGCTGCACGCCTATTTTGGCCGACCGGCCGCCTGGCGTGCATTTCCCGATGTGTCCGAAACGCTGAATCTGCTGGTAGATCAGGGTTTCAACGTTATAGTGGCCAGCAACTTCGACGAACGTCTGCACCCGATTTGCGATGAGTTGCCCGAGCTGCGTCATTTGAGCCGCAGAGTCATCTCAGCCAGCATCGGGTGGCACAAACCGAGTCCGCACTTCTATGCTCACCTGGTGGAGATCGCCGGGTGCCCGGCCGACCAGATCCTGATGGTCGGTGACGATCACGAGAATGACGTAGCCGCAGCAAAAGTCAGCGGACTGCAAGCCGTGTTGATCAATCGGCAGGGGCATGAAACGGACTCCGAGATCACCGATTTGAGGCGGCTATCACACTGGTGCGGCAATCGGATTGTTTAACCCCGAGCCATCGGCGACGGCGCTGCAGTTCGACCTCGACCGCTCTACGAAATGATGTACTCGAAAATGTTACCATCCGCACGCACTTTGCGAATCGGGCCTCAGAGTATCTAATTGTGACTCTAGCGGAAAGTAAATCACCATCACCGTCGCCGTTGGCTCGGGGTTAAACGAAGCGGACGATGACATTAAGTACTCCCAGCAGGACCAATGAGTGACCGAATTTCAGCACACAGTCACCACACCCGACGGCATCCGGCTGCTGGTGCGCGAGTATTTGCCCGAAGGTCCGGCGGCACGACACAGCCTGCTGTTTCAGCATGGTGCGTGCGAACATGGCGGGCGCTATGCTGAGTTCGCGCGGGCCGCAACGTCGGCCGGTTGGCGCGTGCTGATTCCCGATCTGCGTGGTCACGGTCTGTCGACGGGATGTCGAGTTTATGTTCGCAGTTTCGATGACTATCTCGCCGACGTGCGGCTGCTCTGCCGACATTTTTCTCTGGATCCTCGGCACACTGTGTTCGTCGGGCATAGCCTGGGTGGATTGATCGTTGCACGACTGCTGGAGATTCAGGGCGACGCCGCAGTCGCCGCATGCCTGCTGAGTCCTTATCTCGGGCTGCAGATTCACATCGATCGGTTCACGTGGCTGATGGGGAAGATCCTAAGCCAGGTCTGGCCCCGGTATCGTTTTCGCTCGCGCGTGCGTGCGGTCGATTTGTCACAAGATCAGAACTATCTCGAAGAACGCCGAAAGGATCTGTTGATCCAGCGGAGTCTGACAGCAGGCTGGTTTTTCGCCGTGCAACGTGCTTTGAAACAGGTTCACGACCAGGCATCTCAGTTTCAATCGCCACTGCTGGTACTGCAGAGTGACCCGGATCACGTCGTGAATCCCCAGGCAACCCGGCAGTGGTTTCAAACGGTTGGCAGTGCCGACCGAACTTTGGAGCTGATGCCGAACCACTTCCATGAATTGTTGCAGGAAACAGACAGAGAGCAAACGGCTCAACGCATCTTGAAGTGGCTGGATGAACGCGTGCGAAAGTAGCCCTCTTGCTCCGCAAGAGGATCAGCCGAACGTTTGGCTATCTCGAAATTAGGAGAAGCATTGTCAGACTACTGAGGTACTTTCCGCGTCCAGCATTTCCTCTTGCGGAGCAAGAGGGCTACTACGGCAATCCATTCAGTTTTCGCACGACCCACTCGGACATCAGCAGAATGCAGAAGGCGGCCAGAATCAGCCAATGATCCCACAGCAGGATTTCTTCGCGATGTGTCTGCGTGGCAGTCGGACCGCGCAACAGGTCGGGGATGGTGTGCACCGCCTCGGGCATCACAAGCTGCCCGCCACTTAACTGCGCCAACTGAACCAATAACTCGCGATTGCCGCTGAGGTCGGCGAGTTCGGCACTCTTGGGTTCCTGGACAAACAGGCTAGCGGAAATCTCTTTCGGCCCCAGGTCCCCATTCGTCACTGCGAGTTTCGTGCGATACGATCCTGCCGGCAGATTGATGGCTGCCGATTCGTGGACCTGTGGCCGGTTGTCGTTGGATTTCAACTCGACGGTGGTGAAGGGCTTCGCATTGAGTGGATCTTGCGTGTGGAAGATTTCGACTCGTGATTTCAGTTGCGGAAATCGCCGCAAGAACTCCGGAGTCCAGCGGGCTCGCAGCGAGATATTCTCGCCCACCTGCACATCGGGCCGATCGGGACCAAACTTGACGAAGGCATTGCCGGCAACCGCCTTGTTGTGAGCCGCCCAACGACCCAATTGGGCCCAGAATCGGTGATGGTACTTGTCGCCGACCAGGTGCCGCCAGCGCCAGGTGCTGTCGATCCCCAGCCATAATACCTGACCCTGGCCATAGTATTGCTGAACGATGATGGCACGTTGACGTTCCGCCGCCAGATTGAGTTGATCCTGCCCCTGATACGGAGCGGCATACACCGTCGTACCTGGCTTGGCTGGTCCCATCAGACCCCATAGATGGCCGGGCAGATTGGCCCAGATGGCACGGTTTGTCGCGACATCCGTATCGAATTGGAACATGGCTTCCGATTCGGCCTCAGGAGTCAACCGTAATCGAAAACCGCGCTCAGTCGGCGAACCGGCAGCCTCGGGACCCGCGGTTTCGATCGGCGTCAATTGAGTCACCGGCAGTAATTGTTGCAGGATCGGATTCAACGGCAGCGTGGCGTAGTTCCGCTTGCCGGCAGTGCAGACCAGCGTGCCCCCTCCTTCCGACACGAATTTTTCGAGTAACTGCCAGGCCTGCGGTGGAAGCTCATGCTGAGCGAAGTCCCCCAGAATCACCAGATCGATATTGGCCAACGGCGATTTGTCCAACTCTGCGGCCACCGGCCAGTTCAGTTTGCGAATGAAGAAAGTGTCATCCAGGATCCCAAGATAGGGCTGGTCAAACACAATCGAATACAGCTCGACGCGGGTATCGCGTTTCAATGCATTGTCGAGATACCGGAACTCCCAACGGGCTTCGCCTTCAACGACCAGGACGCGGACTTTGTCGTCTACGATGGTCATCGCAAACTGACGGCTGTTGTTGTCCTGACGAGTCTCTCCGGGGAGTGGGTCGGTCGACAACGAGAATTCATATCGGCCCAGTTTGGTGACCGGCAACGGGAATTCCAGTTCGACCACCGGACCCGCCGGCGTCACTGTCTTCAAGACCGGCTCGCCCTCGTTGGACGTCAATTTCACCACGATCGGTTGGCCTTCAAATCCCGCCGTATTCAACGTCGCTTTCAAGACAGGCTTGTCATCCTTGAAGGCAGTTTGAGGAAAATCGAGATTCCCGATGGCGAGGTCCTTGGGCCGCAGCCGCGATCCCAGCAGCACGGGGAACAGGGGGGCCTGTGCATTTCCCAAGCGCGATGCCAGGCCGGCCGGATCGTGTCCGCCGTTGTCGCGGCCATCGGTCAGCACAACAACTCCCAGCAGCGATTGTCCCTCAGCAGTCGTCAGCGCTGCAGCCAATGGTTGCGACAGATCGGAACTCGACGTCTTTAAGCTCACGGGCGGAGTCGCCACGAGTTGGGGCAATTGCTTGGCGGTCGTCCCCTGCGACGTCCCGGCAAATGTGACGATTTGCACCTGCCCCAGCTTTTCCAGCTCGGGCAGCAGCGGGGGCGAGGTCAGGGTGAGTAGTCGTCGCGCGATTTCTTTGCGCGGGATCTGGCTGGCATCCTGCATGGCCTGTTCGAGATTCTGCTTGCGAACGAGCGCCAATCGAGCCCGACGCTCGGGATCAGCCGTCTCCTGAGGCGCAACCCACTCCGGCTCTTGATGGTTGTCGTATGCCGTCTGCCATGCGGCCAGTCGTTCGGGAGAAGCCTGCTCGCCGATCATGCCCAGCGCACGGGCCCACCGGAGTTTTTCTGATGGCAGGGCATGCACGTCCGCCGTGGTCATGCTCTCGGAAACATCGACGGCGACAACGATTCGTCCATTGCGTTTCGTGTCGTAGGTCCAGTTGAGGGCCGGTTCGAGAAACGTCACGAACAGGCAACCAATCACCAACAGCCGCAGTACGAGCAACGTGTTCCCCACGCTGGGAGGGACCAGACGTCGTTCGTAACCATAGAGCATGCAAATCATGACCCCGGCACTGACCAGCGACAGGACGAGCACGCACTGCCACAGCAGCGAGTGACTCAATCCATGCCAGACTAGTTGCGGCGTCATTGATGATGTTTCCTGGGGTAAGCAGCCCGGCTGCTCCACAGCAGCCGGGCTGCTGGAATACGTGAAACGGATTGTATCAGATTCGTGAGGCCCGGAATAAACGATGCGAAGTGTCGTCCTGCGAGCGGGGCGGCGTCAGCCAAATGGCACTTACTTTGTCGCTGACGGCATTCTAATTCACCTCGGCTCTCGCGGGATCGTACTCGCCTGCCTAATTTCTTGGGCTCCAACAGTGCTTTTATGGCGTAGGTTTTAAGACTCCTGTCAGCCACTCGTCTTGCATTCGCCGGTGCATTCCGCAAACCCGGCACATCGAGCACAACCGATCTCAAACGCTACATTTTCGCCATCTTCCGTAACCGGAATTTGACACGGCGTTTCCTTGACCTACGTTTGGAACACGCCCTAGCGTCTCGGCCATTCGAGGCGCTCACGGCGTGTCCATGACGATCATCTCGATGCGGATATCGGCCTGTCGTCAGATAACGACAGTCAACATTGTCCGGAGGGGAAACAGAGCATGCTGCCAGTGAAAAGTGTCGTTCAGAAGCGAGACCGAAAAGGCGTAGTGATCGTTTATGCGGCAATGATGATGGTGGTGATCTTCGGCTTTGCAGCATTTGCCATCGATATCGGACACATGGCGTTGTCCAAAGACGAACTGCAAACCGCTGCGGATGCGGCGGCACTGGCGGGCGCCATGCAGATGAAGTACGGCGCCACGGCCGTCAGAACGGCAGCCAAGGATATCGCGTCGCGTAACTTCCTGGGCAACAGCACGATCACCCTCACTGATTCTCAGATTCAATTGGGAATGTACGACATCACAACAGGTGCGTTCACCGTCAACGAGACCTCGGCAAATTCCGTGAAGGTCACGACGACTGTGACCGGCAGTCCTTTGTTTTTCGCACCAGTCTTCGGTAACAAGACATTCAATTCCAGCGCCGAAGCAGTCGCCATCATCAACCCGCGAGACATTGCGTTCTGCATCGACCTTTCGGGATCGATGAATGATGATACGGAACCTTGCTGGGCCACGGAGACGATCAACTCCGTCTACGCCTCGCAGGGCTATACCAACCTCGGCAATACGTTGATGCAGAGTGTGTATACCGACTTTGGTTTCGGGACGTATCCGGGGTCACAGCAATGCATCGGATCGGCCCTGGGAATTACCAACACCTCCGCCGCCTACTTCAACTTGCAGAAGAACGGTGGTGTCCTGGCGGCAGCCTCAATCCCGTCAGCCTACAGAATTCTGAGTACTGATACCACGACGGCGGCACGGAAGACCAAGACCTACAAATGGATCATTGACCAGCAGTTGGCGACCCTGATGCCCAACGCCAAGCCTTTCCCCGATTCGACCAACGCCACCTCGCTGGCCTATTGGACGACCTATCTGGACTATGTGATCTGGCCTTCGACACAAAGCGGAACGGCTTATCCGCCGAGCCAGGACACCGATCAGATTACGGGCCAGAATAACCCCAATAATTCCAACTATCCCAGTACGGCCAGTAACCTTCCCGATAAATACATGAACGTTGTGGGTTATCAGACCTACGTCCAATATCTGATGGACTGGGGGCGTGATCGAACACCGACCGTGGCCAATGCGACCAATGCCGATCCCACGCTGGTCAAGACGCAGTTGTCACTGAAGAACGCGGCTTGGTGCCCGCTCACCACCGAATCGACTGTCGCCGGCAACTTTTCATTTCCGCCACGCGAACAACCGATGCACGCCGTCCGACGTGCGGTCATCGCGGCATTGAAAGTTGTTGAAGATCAGAATCAGGGATTGGCCCCCGACTGGTCGGACTATGTCAGCGTGATTTCGTTTGATGCCATCGATACCTACCATGCACCGACGATGGAGCAGGCCTTGACGAAAAACTACCGGAACGCCATGACGGCGACTTCAAGACTTCAGGTCGTGGGCGACCAGGTCAGTTCAACCGCCACGGAAAACGGACTGATCCTGGCTCGGAACCATTTGAAAGTGGCCAGTGCCGGTGGATCGGGACGAACCTACACAAACAAGGTGATTATCCTGCTCACGGACGGTGTGCCGAATCTGAACTCTTCGTCTTTGAGCACCGTCAGCAACTACATTACCGCCCATCCCAGTTCTGACTACTACACCAGCAGTTCCGCCAATCTGCCGTACAATGCCCCGTTGATGCAGGCCGCACAAACCAAAGTCGACTCGGTGCAATTGTTTCCCGTCGGTACCGGCTTGGGCTGCGACTATGGATTCATGGATCGGCTCGCACGTCTGAACGGCACGGCTACAGGGGGCCAGGCACCACGTGGAACGGGCAATCCGGCCAGCTACGAGGCCACATTGACGAACATCTTCCAAGAAATCATCAAGGGCGGCCGCGTACGGTTGGCCAAGTAAGGGAGTTCCTGCAAGGGGGCGACCGGAGTTGCGTTCTTACTCTTATAAATAGACGCTAACAAAACCTCTGCGGCACCTGGAAAACACAGGATTTTCCCAGTCAAACGGGTGCCCACAACCGGTTTTGTTAGGGCTTCTTAATCTTAATCTTAATCCTAATCTTAACCCCTCCCCACCCGAGTCATCAGATGCGTGTGATTGGGACAAAGCGGAAAGGATTACGATTACGAGTAGGATTAAGATTAAGACTTGTAACGTTCATCCCCTACGATAACGCGTCTCCGTCGTCGTCTTCGTCCCACACCGGAGTGGGTGGCTTACCCAATTGAAATCCTGTTGGTTCCGTCGGCAGTTCGAGTTGTAGATCGCCCCAGTTTTCTGGTATGGGGGCGACGACGGTTACCGAGTCGTAGCGGACCGGATGTAAAAACGTGAGCTGCCGCGCGTGCAACGCAATGGGGTTTTGAGTCGGATCGGCGGGAGCCGGATCAACAAGCAGCCGGGTCGCTCCGTATTGCGTGTCACCCAGGATCGGCCAGCCGCGCGCCGCCAGTTGCACTCGAATCTGATGCATGCGGCCCGTTTCCAGTTCGATTTCCAGCAGCGTGCCCAGCGGCGTGGGACCGATGACTCGATAGTGCAGAATGGCCTTGCGTGCGCCCACTGTTTCTTCGGGCACGACATGGACGTGGGCTTTGTCGGTCTCTTTTAACAGCCAGTCGGTGAGACATCCTGCTCGCTGATCCGGCTCATTCGCCGTGATTCCCCAGTAGATTTTCTGCACCTGACGTTCTCGAAATTGTTCCGCCATCCGACCGGCGGCCTTCGAATTGCGGGTGAATAGAATCACCCCGCTAACCGGACGATCGAGCCGATGCGGAATCCCCAGATAGACGTTTCCCGGTTTCTGGTACTTGTCTTTCAGGTAGCTTCTCACCTGCCGTTCCAACGTCGGGACGGCAGGATCATGAGCCCCCAGGGTCAATAGACCTGCGGGTTTGTTGATCGCCAGCACCGGGCCATCATCGCATAAGATCTGCCAGGGAAACGAGGATTGAAACAGACCGTCGGGTGCAGAATCAGTCACGAAATCAGTTCAACGAGGCAGGTGGACCAGGAGGCGAATTGCAGAGACACATTGAGTTCCATCATACAAGAAGAGACTCAAAGTTTGCACCGGCTGCCTACGACTGTTCCACGCGGTGTAGCAGGTCGCGGATTACCGCTTCGGCTTCCAGTCTTTCCTGCAGCCAGCGTTCGCGCGCTTGTTGCCAGCTCTGTTCGCGGGCGACAACCGCTGCCTGGTCGGCCTGGAAATTCTCTGCTCGGAATTGCAATTCTTCGTCGCGCTTGGCGATCCATTCGGTCAGAGTTTGTTGCTCGGTACGAAACTCGTCGCGTTGCTGCATCACGGACCGCTGGAATTGTTCCAGTTCCTGACGCTGTCGTACGAGGGTGTCTCGCGCATGCCGGTAGTGTTGGGACAACGCAAACTGTGCTGCTTCAATCCGCTGCCGGGCGACTTCGGGGCCGACCGCCTGGGCCAACTGGGCACAGGCCTCTTCCACGGCGAGCCGCATTTCCATGGTCTTGCAGTTGGTCGCTTCCAACTCGAGCCGCAGTTGTTCGAGCCGGTTTTGACGGGCCTCCAGGTTCTCCGCGTTTGCCTGCAGAATCTCGTTCTTGCGTTCCAATTCCGCGTGTTGCGTCTCGTGAATCACTTGCCAATCGTGCTGCTCGGCTTCCAGACGTTGTCGATCCAGTGCCAAGCCTTCCAGTTCAGCCCGGCGCATTCTATTCAACAGGTTGTATTGCCGTTGAACTGCGGCGTCGCGTTCTTCCAACACCTGGCGCTGACGGTCCAGATGCACTTGCCGGCGTTGGAGTTGGGCTTCGGTTTCGACAATCGTGGATTGAGCTCGCTGCCGCTCGTGATGGAATGCAGCTTGGGCTGCTTCGAATTCGCGCCGCAACTTTTGCAGGTGGTCTTCCTGAAAGCGAATCCGATTCAACAGTAAACTACGCTCTTGCTGGATATCGGCCAGTTGGCCTTCTTTGACGAGGGCAAAGTGTGCCTGGTCGTTCTGCAGTTGCAAGCGCTGCTGGTCGAGATCCTGCTGCAGCGTCTGCCGCTCCAGTTCCCATTCGTCACGCCAGCGAGCCTGAATATTCTGCAGTTCGCTTTCTTGACGCAGCAGCTCTGCCTTGCGCGACTGCATCTCATGTTCGAGGGCCAGACAGTTCGCTTCGCGGTCGCTGCAGGCCGCGTCGCGCTGCAATTGTTCGACCTCGCGTTGCTGCAAATCCGCTTCGCAATCCGCGACCCACATGCGAATGGATCGGCGTTCCTTGTCCAGATCGGCAAGCTGAATGTTGAGTTGCTGCTCGCGGCGGTGCAGGTCCGCGTACCGCTGCTGCAGATGCTCGGCAATCTGCCGAGCCTGCAATAAGGGATCGCCAATCAGATCATCCGTCCGCACAGACCCGGCGGAATGACGGGCGATCAGCGGCTCCTGGATGACATCGTATTCGAGTGCGGCTGCCTCAATGGGCGGTGCGACCGTATCGGCACCAGCCAGTTGATGGGGGGGATCGACTCGCCAACCGTCGCGCTGCACAAACGGACCGACACCCTCGGGCAGGGGAACACTCCCCGTACTCGTAGCTGGGTTGCGAGTCGTTTGGCGAACATCGCTCATTCCGGGAGTCCTTTCCCTGGCGAGCTTCGTAATTGAAGTGACGCGTGGTGTTGTGTTATCAGCCGCAGGGCGCTTGTGCTTTGTGACAGCTTGATTTTCGGGTTGGGTGCCACTGGCTATGCCAGTGCCGAATGTCGATTGACTGTCCTGCAAAGCACTGGCACAGCCAGTGGCACACGAAATTCTAGCTCTAACAGGGCACTAGCCCCCGGTTCAGCCAGGCCGGCCCACAAAAACCGGGGGCTAGCGCCCGCCGGCTGATGGGACCATGCTCGACGATTAAGCCAAATGCTTGTTCAACGAAGTTGCCAACCGATCCTTCGGCGTGACTCCCACGAACTTGTCAACGATCTGCCCGCCCTTGAAAATCAACACGGTGGGAATCGAGCTGATGTTAAAGTTTGTGGCAATTTCTGGATTGGAATCGGTATTCACTTTGCCGATGCGAACCTTGCCAGTGAACTCGGTCGCCAGCGCGTCGATCGTCGGGGCCAGCATGCGGCACGGATTGCACCACGGAGCCCAGAAATCGACCAGCACCGGTTCGGAACTGCTCAGCACGTCATTCTGAAATGTCGCATCAGTAAATTCGAGTACGCCTGCACCTGCCATGATCAACTACCTCCGACGCTGGAAGATCGGTGAAAACCGCGGCGAGCAGGCCTCCTGCTCGGCATTCGCGCCCCACCGACCACCGGTCTTGAAACTGCACATTCCCTTCGCCTGAAGGGGTGTGGCTTGTGATAAGTCGTGAAACTGCGGAATTATAGGGAAGTGCGATTCTCTGTCAACGTGGCAGTCTCCAGCCTGCGAACTCAATCATTCCCAGACGCGTCTCTCATTGGATTACTGCAGCAACTGGCAGATCTCGCGAGGGCTTGATAATCTCTGAGGTGCTTTCCAGCACATTGGGATCCTAAGCTTAGAATTCCACGTGGACAAGTTGTCGC
>JADMIO011197722.1_pt1 | contig 67652 bp, 67 predicted proteins | sample 8958161 | NCBI WGS metagenome assembly JADMIO01 (sample SAMN16585339, study PRJNA669376) | soil metagenome | isolation source: Crop rotation soil | place: USA: Cullars Rotation, Alabama | collected 2011 | reverse complement strand
CGCGACAACTTGTCCACGTGGAATTCTAAGCTTAGGATCCCAATGTGCTGGAAAGCGCGATTGCGTGGATCGGCTCGTCCTTTTATTTCATTGCGCTCGACCTCGGCCTAGTGAAGCGGCCGCACCTTCCGCCCGGCGCCTATGGCGAGGAATGGCAGGTTCACGGCGGCGGCTTCTATCACATCCAGAAGTATCTGGTGGCGCCCGCGCAGATGCCCGAGCACCTGACCTGGTTCAAATACGAAAGCTATTTTACCTGGCTCTCCGGCTTCCTGATGCTCTGCATCGTCTACTATGGCGGCGCCGATCTCTTCCTCATCGACCGCCATGTGCTCGACATTACCGCTCCGGTCGCGATCCTGATCTCGCTCGCCTCGCTTACGGTTGGCTGGGTCATCTACGACCTCTTGTGCAAGTCGCCGCTCGGCAAGAACACCTGGGGCTTGATGGCGGTTCTCTACGCCGTGATCGTCTTCATGGGCTGGGGCTACACGCAGCTCTTTACCGGCCGCGCCGCCTTCCTGCATCTCGGCGCCTTTACGGCAACGATCATGTCGGCCAACGTTTTCATGATCATCATCCCGAACCAGAAGATCGTCGTCGCCGACCTGATCGCCGGGCGCACGCCCGATGCCAAGTACGGCGCGATCGCCAAGCAGCGCTCACTCCACAACAACTACCTGACGCTGCCCGTTATCTTCTTCATGCTGTCGAACCACTATCCGCTGGCCTTCGGCACCGCCTATAACTGGGTAATCGCCGCCCTCGTCTTCCTGATGGGCGTCACCATCCGCCACTGGTTCAACACGACGCATGCGAGGAAGGGCCGCCCGACCTGGACCTGGATCGTCACCGTGATCCTTTTCATCCTGATCATGTGGCTGTCCACGGTGCCGCAGGTGCTAACCGGCGAGAAGGATGCGCAAGCGGTTGCCCCCGCCTTTCAGCAATTCGCCGGCGACCCGCATTTCCCCGCGGTCAAGCAGCTTGTCGGCACGCGCTGTTCCATGTGCCATGCCGCCGAACCGGTTTATGAAGGGCTAGCGCGGCCGCCAAAGGACGTCGTCCTCGAAACCGATGCGGAAATTGCCGCTCATGCGCGCGAGATCTATATACAGGCGGGCCGCAGCCACGCCATGCCGCCCGGCAACGTGACCGATATCACCCCGGATGAGCGCAAGCTGCTCGTCGCCTGGTTCGAAAGCGCAGTCGAAGGCAAACAGGAATGATCTCAGCCGCCCTTCGCGCCCTGCTCCTCGCCGCCACCCTGACCGCCTGCGGGCAGAGCGGAGCGGATGCTTCGGGATCGGAGGGCGGCGCGGCACCAGCCGCTGGCAATTTTTCCGGCGATCTGAACGCCCTTGGCACCGAGCCCTTCTGGGCGATCAAGATCCGCACCGACGGGCTCACGTTCAGCCGTCCAGGTATCGAGGACGTCAAAAGCGCCAACTCCGGTCCGGTCATCGAGAACGATCGCGCCACGTGGACGATCGCCGACGGGCCGGCACCCTTCAAGCTGACGCTGACCAAAGGGGATTGCTCAGACGGCATGTCCGATCGTCACTACACGCTGAACGCGGTTCTGGCATTCGGAGACAAGACCATGTACGGCTGCGCCGACACTCCGGCGGCCATTGCCGCCCAGCCGGCGCCCTGACGCCAACGGCGCAACAAGAAGACAATCGACAGAGACAGAAAGCCATGACACATACCCTCCTCCGCGGCCGCCTGCTTTCCTTCCTGCGCGCACCCCAAGATCTTGGCGATAGTGGAAGCTATCTCTACGAAAGCGACGGCGCCCTCCTGATCAAGGATGGCCTGATCGTTGCCTGCGGCGCATATGACAAGGTGAGCCCGCACGCCCCCGCCGATGCCGTAACCGTCGACCATCGTCCTCATCTGATCATGCCTGGCTTCATCGACATGCACCTGCATTTCCCGCAGATGCAGGTCATTGCCTCCTATGCGGCAAACCTGCTGGAATGGCTGAACACTTATACTTTCCCCGAGGAATGCCGCTTCGTCGAAAGCGATCACGCCCAGCGCATCGCCACGCATTTCTACGATGAGCTCGTGCGCCACGGCACGACGACGGCCGTCGCCTACTGCTCCGTCCACAAGACCTCCGCCGACGCCTTTTTCGCAGAAGCGCTGAGGCGCAGCATGCGCATGATCGGCGGCAAGGTGATGATGGACCGCAACGCCCCGCAGGGGCTGCTCGACACACCTCAGATGGGCTATGACGAGACCCGCCAGATCATCGCGGACTGGCACGGCAAGGCGCGCTGCCACGTCGCCATCACCCCGCGCTTCGCGATTACCTCGACGCCCGCACAGATGGAGGCCACCCAGGCGCTTGCCCGCGAGTTTCCCGACCTCCACATCCAGACCCACCTCTCCGAGAACCACGACGAGATCAAGTTCACCTGCGAGCTTTATCCCGAGGCGATCGACTACACCGACATCTACGCGCGCTACGGCCTGCTCGGCGACAAGACGCTCTTCGGCCACTGCATCCATCTTTCGGATCGCGAGGCCGATGCGATGAGCGAAGCAGGCTCGGTCGCGGTGCATTGCCCGACGTCGAACCTCTTCCTCGGCTCGGGTCTTTTCCCGCTGAAGGCGCTTGCGCGCCGCGAAAAGCCGGTGCGCATCGGGGTCGCGACCGACATTGGCGGCGGCTCCAGCTATTCGATGCTGCGCACGATGGACGAGGCCTACAAGATCCAGCAGCTGCTCGGCGAACGCCTGAACCCGTTGGAGAGCTACTATCACATAACATTGGGCAACGCCCGGTCACTGTCCCTTGCCGACAGGATCGGTACGCTCGATGTCGGCTCCGACGCCGATATCGTCGTCCTCAACGCCGCCGCAACGCCCGCCATGGCGCTCAAGATGGAGGTCGTGAAGACGCTGCCGGAAGAACTCTTCCTGCTGCAAACCATGGGCGACGACCGCGCGATCGTGGAGACCTATGTGGCAGGCGTCGCCGCCAAGAGTGCGATCTGAGATCTGCCCGTTGAGGTCGGCATCGGTCCGCAGCGAGCAGGCGAATTTCGTATGCCTCACCCCCGGTAGCGAAGCGCATTGACCAGCAGGGCGAAGGCCGGCGACGTCTGCCGGCTGCTCGGATAATAGAGATGATATCCGGGGAACGGCGCACACCAATCCTCAAGGACGCGAACGAGCCGTCCATCGGACAGTGGCTGCCACACCAGCGCCTCCGGCATAAACGCCAGACCGAGGCCAGAAAGCGCTGCGTTCAGCCGTAACTGCGCGTTGTTGAACACCAACTGCCCCTCCACCCGCACCTTTACCTCTCGCCCTTCTTTCTCGAACTCCCAGGCATAGACCCCGCCATAGGTCGGCAGGCGCAGGTTGATGCAGTTGTGGTCGGTGAGTTCGGCAGGCGCCTGCGGCTTGAGCTGCCGGTCGAAATAGGCAGGCGCTCCGACGACAGCCATCCGCATGTCCGGCCCGATGCGCACAGCGATCATGTCCTTCGCCACCTGCTCGCCAAGGCGGACGCCGGCGTCATAGCGCCCGGCGACGATGTCGGTCAGCCCGTAGTCGACGATGATCTCGACATTGATATCGGGATAATCAGGCAACAGCCTCTCCAGCGCGGGCCAGAGTATGGCGTCAGCGGCGTGCTCTCCCGCCGTGATGCGGATCGTACCCGCCGGCTTCTCGCGAAATTCGCTGAGCGCAGCCAACTCGCTCTCGATCTCATCGAAACGCGGCCCGATCGAGCTCAGCAGACGCTCGCCTGCCTCCGTCGGCGACACGCTGCGTGTCGTGCGCGTCAGCAGCCGCAGGCCGAGGCGTGTTTCAAGGCCGCGGACGGTATGGCTGAGCGCCGATTGCGACACGCCGAGCTTGGCCGCGGCCTTCGTGAAGCTTCTCTCCCGCGCCACGGCCAGAAAGGCGATGAGGTCGTTGATCGATTGCCGCGTCATTCATGAATCTCACTCATAAGCTTATGCCGTTTATACCATCTAATCGCAGGAAAGCATCCGCACTAGATCTTCTTCCGAACGTCGGCCGAGCAGCACGCTCCTGAGCTCACGAAAGGACGAAAGATGAAAATCAAGCGAAACGGCTCCGATCCATCCGCCAAGGGACCGGCGGATTATTTCACTGGGACGGTCCGCATCGATGCGCCGTTCAACGGGGCGGCGCCAGCACGCGTCGGCGGTGCAACGGTGACCTTCGAGCCCGGCGCCCGCACCGCCTGGCACACCCATCCGCTCGGTCAGACGCTGATCGTCCTCTCCGGTACCGGCCGCGCACAGCGTGACGGCGGACCTGTGGAAGAAATTCGCGCCGGCGACATCATCTGGTTCGAACCGGGCGAAAAGCACTGGCACGGCGCATCCGCGACAACAGCCATGACCCACATCGCGATCGCCGAAGCCCTCGACGGCAAGGTGGTCGACTGGATGGAAACGGTCACCGACGAACAATACCAGGGCTAGGAAAGGGAAATTCCATGCAGAAGCGCACACTCGGAAAAAGCGGCCTCGAAGTCTCCGCGCTCGGCCTCGGATGCATGGGCTTAAGCTATGGCTACGGCCCGGCAATGGACACCGCGGACGCGATCAAGTTAATCCGCGCCGCCTTCGAACGCGGCGTCACCTTCTTCGACACCGCGGAAGCCTACGGTCCCTACAAGAACGAGACCCTGCTTGGCGAGGCGCTGGCGCCATTCCGCGACAAGGTCGTCATCGCCACCAAGTTCGGCTTCAACTTCGGCCCGGATGGCGGCCAGAGCGGCATGAACAGCCGCCCTGCTCATATCAGAGAGGTTGCCGATGCGGCGCTGAAGCGCCTCAACACCGACGTGATCGACCTCTTCTACCAGCACCGCGTCGATCCTGACGTGCCGATCGAGGATGTCGCCGGCACGGTCAGGGACCTGATCAGCGAAGGCAAGGTCAAGCACTTCGGCCTTTCGGAAGCCGGCGCCAGGACGATCCGCCGCGCGCATGCAGTGCAGCCGGTCGCCGCGCTGCAGAGCGAATATTCGCTGTGGTGGCGCGAGCCAGAACAGGACATCCTGCCGACGCTCGAGGAGCTTGGCATCGGCTTCGTTCCGTTCAGCCCGCTCGGCAAGGGCTTCCTGACCGGCGCGATCAATGAGACGACCACCTTCGACAGCAAGGATTTCCGCAACGTCGTTCCGCGCTTTTCCGCCGAAGCCCGCAAGGCCAATCAAGCGCTCGTCGATCGCCTCGGCGAGATCGCCCGCGACAAGGGCGCGACCCCGGCACAGATCGCGCTTGCCTGGCTGCTGGCCCGCAAGCCCTGGATCGTTCCGATCCCCGGAACGACAAAGATGCACCGTCTGGAAGAGAACATCAGCGCCGCTGCCGCGCAGCTGACGGCGGAAAACCTTGCCGCCATCGAAACCGCGCTCGCCGGCATAAAGGTCGAGGGTGACCGCTATCCGGCACACCTACAGGCAAGGGTCGACCGCTGAGCGGTGACCAAGCGAAGGGAAAGGATCTGTCATGACTACAGTATCAAGGACAAGGTCGTCGTGATCACCGGCGCGAGCAGCGGCCTTGGTGAAGCGGCGGCCAGACACCTGGCGCGAGACGGCGCCAAACTCGTTCTCGGCGCCCGGCGTCTCGACCGGCTGAATGCGATCGCCGACGAACTCGGCCTCGGCAGCGACGCCGTCGTCGAGACCGAGTAACTAAGGTCGATCAGGTCAAACGCCTGGTCGACCACGCCGTTCGGCTGCATGGCCGCGTCGACGTCATCATCAACAATGCCGGCCTGATGCCGCACTCTCCGCTGGAGCGCGGCAAGGTCGAGGATTGGGACCGCATGATCGACGTCAACCTCAAGGGCGTGCTCTACGGCATTGCCGCAGCGCTGCCCTATATGAAGCAGCAGAAGAGTGGCCATGTCATCAACGTCTCGTCGGTCGCCGGCCACAAGGTCAATCCGGGCGGCGCCGTTTATGCCGCGACCAAGCATGGCGTGCGCATCATTTCCGAAGGGCTGCGGCAGGAGGTAAAGCCCTTCAACATCCGCACGACGATCATCTCGCCGGGCGCCGTTGCGACCGAGCTGCCCGACAGCATCACTGAACCTGACGTCGCCGAGCGCGTCCGCAAGGTCTACGCAATGGCGATCCCGGCCGACTCTTTCGCGAGTATGGTTGCCTTCGCCATGAGCCAGCCGGAGGATGTCGACGTCAACGAGATCCTGTCAGGCCGACCAAGCAAGAATATTGACTAGGGGCGGCCGGCTCAGGCCGCCTCTTAGCCCCAACCACCTGCGCTATTGCCCACGGAAATGCCCGCAGCTGCTAGCCGGACCACGGAATCGACTTCAGCGCCTCCATCACAACCCGGATGATCGGCACGTTGCGGATGTCGGCATGGACGACGAGCCAGAACTCCCGAGTCAGCGGCTGCCGCTGAGGAATAGCCTCGACGAGATCATCACGACCCGCCAGCATGAAATTTGGCAGCATGGCGATGCCGCCGCCAGCGCGCGCCGCCGCCAGCTGGAATTCCAGCGTCGTTGCCCTTAGTGCCACCTTCCTTCCCTCAGTCGCGTCGGCGAGCCGGATCGACTGCGGTGCGCTCGCCATCGTTTCATCGTAGGCGATGAAAGTCCGCTGTTCCTCCAACGTCGCGGCCAGATAGGCAGCCGTGGCATAGAAGCCGAAGCCGACATTCCCAAGCTTGCTGATGACGAAATTGCCCTGTTCTGGCTTCGTCATGCGGACCGCAATATCCGCCTCCCGCCTGTCGAGTGACGCATAGCGGGTCTCGCCGACGATGGTGATACCAATATCTGGGTGGCGGGCTCGCAAGGCGACCAGCGCTGCCGGCAACATTGCAGCCGCGAGCGTCGGTGGCGCGCTGATCCTGACCTCGCCGGCAAGCGTCGCGCCGGCCGCAAGCCCCAAGCGTTCGATGGCCTGCGCCTCCTGCCCCATCCGCTCCGCCATGCCCGCCACCCGCTCGCCCTCCGGCGTCAGCACGATGCGCCGACCGCGCCGGTCGACCAGCTTCACACCCATCTGCTCCTCGAGCCCGGCCACTCGACGGGCAATTGTCGCGTGCTCCACTCCGAGGGCGCGCGCAGTTCCGAGCAACGTTCCGGCACGAGCGAGCGCCGCGAAGTAGCGAAGGTTTTCCCAATCGATCATTGTTCATTTTTTCCCATGCAATGAGAAACGATAGGGAATTTTCGACCATAACGCCATGGGCGATGATGGCTGCAGCAGCAATCGGAGAGCACGTTTCATGGATAAGGCCGTTACGCTTCTCGCACCAGGAGGCATCGAGCAACTACAGGTATCAGAACAGCAGCCGCAGGAGCCTGGCGCAAACGAGATCCGCATCCGTCACGACGCGATCGGTATGAATTTCCTCGATATCTACCACCGTCGCGGGCTCTACGCCCTGCCGGCCTATCCCGCCGTACTCGGGGTCGAGGGAGCAGGCACTGTCGAAGCCGTTGGAAGCGCCGTCACGAGACTCAAACCCGGCGATCGCGTAGCCTATGCCGGCGCGCCTGTCGGCGCCTATGCCGCGACAAGGCTCTTGCCGGCGGCCCGCGCCGTTCTCCTGCCCGATGGCGTACCTTCAAAGGTTGCGGCCGCGTCCATGCTCAAGGGGCTGACAGCGTACATGCTCTTGACGAAGACCTATCGCGTCGAGCCCGGAACGACCGTTCTCATTCATGCCGCCGCCGGCGGGCTTGGAAGTATTCTCGTGCGGTGGGCAAAGTATCTCGGCGCTACAGTCATCGGAACCGTGAGTTCGGAGGAGAAGGCCGATCTCGCCCGCAGCTACGGTGCGGACCATCTGATCATCGGCCGAGACGCAGATGTCGTCGCCGCAGTGAAGCGGTTGACGGACAGCCGCGGCGTCGATGTCGCGTATGACGGCATCGGGGGCGGCATGCTGGCAAAATCCATAGCGGCCGTTCGTCCCTTCGGTGTCGTCGCCACAATCGGACAGGCCGGCGGGCCGATCCCGCCTGTCTCAGTTGATGAGCTTCGCCCCGGAAAATCGCTGACACATCCCAGCGTCATGGCTTACATCACGGACACTGCAGCCTACCTGACGGCAGCTGAAGCCGTGGTCGGAATGCTGGCTTCAGGCATAACGTCGACAATTGCCCGCGAATACCCTCTAGAGGCGGCTGCGGAAGCCCAGCAATTCCTTGAGGAAGGACGGGCGGCAGGCAGCCTGATTCTTGTCCCATAGGCGACGAAAGAGATACACAAAGCCTCGGAAATCATGTTAAGGGCCATGGCGTTATTCAGATGTGAAAGTCTTATCCATGGCCACTCCTCTCACAATCGCCGACCTCAAGAGCCTCGCCCAGCGCCGCGTCCCGAAGATGTTTTTCGACTATGCGGATTCGGGTGCCTGGACGGAGTCGACCTACCAGGCGAACGAGAGCGATTTTGCCAAGATCAAGCTGCGCCAGCGCGTCCTCGTCGACATGACGAACCGGACACTTGAAACGACCATGATCGGCCAGAAAGTGTCGATGCCAGTGGCGCTCGCCCCGACTGGCATGACTGGCATGCAGCACGCAGACGGCGAAATGCTGGCAGCCCGTGCTGCGGAAGAAGCCGGCGTTCCCTTCACGCTGTCGACGATGAGCATCTGCTCGATCGAGGATGTCGCCTCGGTTACCACCAGGCCATTCTGGTTCCAGCTCTACGTGATGCGCGACAAGGATTTCGTGCTCAACCTGATCAACCGCGCCAAGGCGGCGAAGTGCTCGGCTCTCGTATTGACCGCTGACCTGCAGATCCTCGGCCAGCGCCACAAGGACCTGCGCAACGGTCTCTCCGCCCCGCCGAAGTTCACGCCGAAGCACATCTGGCAGATGGCGACACGCCCCTTCTGGTGCCTCGACATGCTGCAGACCAAGCGCCGCAGCTTCGGCAACATCGTCGGCCACGCCAAGAATGTTTCCGATCTCTCGTCGCTCTCCTCCTGGACCGCCGAACAGTTCGACCCGCAGCTCTCCTGGGCCGACGTCGCCTGGATCAAGGAGCAGTGGGGCGGCCCGCTGATCATCAAGGGCATCTGCGACGTCGAGGACGCCAAGGCAGCAGCAGAAACAGGCGCCGACGCCATCATCGTTTCCAACCATGGTGGTCGCCAGCTCGACGGCGCCCCCTCTTCGATCAGCATGCTGGAGCCAATCGTCGATGCGGTCGGCCACAAGATCGAAGTGCATCTCGACGGCGGCATCCGCTCCGGCCAGGACGTGTTGAAGGCAGTCGCCCTCGGCGCCAAGGGCACCTATATCGGCCGCCCCTTCCTTTACGGCCTCGGCGCCATGGGTAAGGACGGCGTTACACTCGCGCTCAGCATCCTCCGCAAGGAGATGGACATCACCATGGCGCTCTGCGGCAAGCGCGACATCAACGACGTCAATTCTTCCATACTGCTCGGTCGGCAGTAAGAAAAGAAGCTACGGCATCCAACCGGTCGCGAGCGCGCCTGCCCAATCCGGGCGGGCGTTTTCATTTGCGAGGCGCGACATGGCCATGTAGTCGTAGGCGACCGTGCGGAAGGCAGGGAGCCAGCCGGTCTCGCCCTTTTCCAGGATACAATAGGACGCCAGCGGGTGGCCGGTCTCGACCTTGTGGTAATGCGGTCGATCGTCGTCATAGGCCGGGCAGCCGACGCTGCCGGGATTGACGATCAGCCTGTCATCGCTGAGGCGAACCAGTCGCGGGATATGGCTATGGCCACAGAGGATCAGCGGGAAATCCGCGCCCGTGGCCAACGCCTCGATCTCTGCAAGCGGCTTCAGGAAGACATGGCCTTCCGTAGACACGGATTCCAGCCAATAGGTGCTGTCGTTCGCAGGCGTCGCGTGGCAAAGGTAGACCTCGCTCCGATAAACGGCGCTCGTCGGCAGGCCGCGCAACCATTGCAGGTCGTCCGCCGTCAGCTGATCAAACGCTGCCGTGTCCGAAAGATGCATGGCCTCGCGCCGCTGTTCGATCAGATAGCGATCGTGATTGCCGCGGACGGTTAGCATGTCTCGCTCCCGCAGAAGCTCCGCAGTTCGCCCTGCCGTCAGCGGGCCGCTGAAACAATCGCCGAGATTGACGATCTCGGTAACGCCCTGCGCCGCGATATCGGCCAGCACCGCCTCGAGCGCCAGATGGTTGCCGTGTACATCCGCGATCGCCGCAAACCGCATCACCTAGCTACCGCGATAGGTCGAATAGCCGTAAGGCGAGATCAACAAGGGCACGTGGTAATGCGCGGTGACGTCGGCAATACCGAAGCGGATGGGCACGAGATCCAGAAAGGCCGGGTGTGGCAGAGCAATACCCTCGGCGCGCAGATAGTCTCCGGCATGAAAGACGAGTTCATAAGTCCCCGCCTTGAAGCTATCGCCGATCAGGATCGGCCCGCCGTCGACGCGGCCGTCGGAATTGGTCTTGACCGTCTTCATATGGCGACGGACCTCTCCTTCAAGGTGAAAGAGATCGATCCGCAATCCCTCGGCCGGCTTGCCGGACGCGGTATCTAGTACGTGGGTGGTCAGTCCGGTCATAGGCTCGGCTCGCTGATGATGAAGGGCCTTTCGAAGAAGTATTCTTCCAGATTGTTGCCGGGTCCCTCGCGGTCGACAACAAGGAAATCGCTTACGGCGCCAAGCGACATCAACGGGTGGTGCCAGGTATTGCGGCGATAGTTCACGCCCTGATCGCCCCGCGCCAGAAACACCCGCGGACGACCGGGCTTGCCGCCCTCGTCCTCGGAGACGACGACGAGATAGGGGCGGCCGGAGATAGGCGAAAAACTCTGGCTGCCGAACGGATGCCGCTCCATCATGTCAACTTCATAGGGAAAGTGGCGCGGCTGGCCGCGAAACAGGTTGATGATGACACGCGCGCCCTCGCCTGCCGCTTCGGCAGCGGCAAGCGCATGGAAGCGCTCGGTCGTTCCGTTGTTGATATAGCGCATCGTTACCGGATCGGCTTCGATGATATCACCGAAGGGCGCAAAGGCGGATTTGGTCAGCGGAACAATATCGAGGATTTGAGACATGTCTTTATTCGCCTTCGGCACGCCAATTGCGCACGAGGTCAAGTCTGTAGAGCAGGTCGGGAACATCGTCTTTCGCGGTCGCCCAAATCTTGTCGAGATCGATGTCGAAATAGCCATGAGCAATACGATTGCGCATGCCTCGCATCGCGCCCCAAGGGAACTCGGGGTGCTCTACCATAAACTCGGGATGGATCTTTATGAGTTGTGCAGCGATCTCCGAAGCCATCAGGAGGCTCATTCCGACCGCCCGCTGAAGGATGATATCAGCCAGAAAGTGCTCCTTACTGACATCGGTGACCATTTGATGGGCATCGGTAGCGGCTTGCCGCATGCGCTCCAGCAGGTAGGAAATTCGCTCGAGGCTCATATGGGCTTCGCTTCCGAAAGGACACGGATACGCACGGGTTCGGGAAAGTCGCCGGGCGTCAGCAGATGGATGGACGTACCCAGCATCATCTGTTCCAGTGCGTCCTGCAAGCCGCCCAGCGTCAACAATGTGCTGCCCGGCAGCGCATCCACCAGAATATCCAGATCGCTGCCCGGCCGGTCCTCGCCGCGCGCCACGGAGCCGAAGACACGTGGGTTCGCCGCGTTGAAGCGCTTCGTCACTTCGCGGATCGCCTGCCTGTTCTTCTCCAGCACTTCGGATGGCCTCATGGCGCAACTATAAGTCACGGGCGCAAAAGAGAAAAGCACCAAGGAGCTGCCTGTCTCAACGCCCCGGCAGTATCATCTCAAGGCGCAGAAACGCGATACGCTCGACCTGTGCGGTGGCTGTTTCGAACTCTTCATCGCGCGTGTTGTCGATGCGCTTTTCGAAGGCAGCCAGAATGTCATCCTTGTTCAGGCCCTTAACCGCGATGATGAAGGGAAAGCCGAACTTTTCGACATAGGCCGTGTTGAGCTCGGTGAAGCGGCCATGTTCCGCGGCGCTCAGCCGATCGAGCCCGGCGCCTGCCTGCTCTTTCTTGCTGTCTTCGGTAAGCTCACCCGCTATCGCGAGACGTCCGGCAAGATCGGGATGGGCACGCAGCACGCCGAGCCGCTCCTCCGGACTCGCCGCCCGGAAGATGGCGACGAGCGCCGTGTGGACACGATCCACCGTCAGTTCGTCGCCGACGAAACCGTCGTCATAGGCACGCTCGGCAATGAACGGCGAATGTTCAAAGACACCGCCGTAGCGTGACACGAACTCGTCCCGCGAAAGCATCAGATTGTCTCCGGCTTGTGGTGGGCATGCCAATGCTGCGCGATCTCGATTCGCCTGGGTATCCACACCTTGTCGTGCTTCAGCACATATTCGATGAAGCGTTTCAACGCTGTGGCGCGACCGGGACGACCGACGAGACGGCAATGCAGGCCAACCGACATCATCTTCGGGCTGCCGGCCTTCCCCTCTTCATACAGCGTATCGAAGGCATCCTTGAGGTAAGTGAAGAACTGATCGCCGGAATTGAAGCCTTGCGGCGTTGCAAAGCGCATGTCGTTCGTCTCGAGCGTATAGGGTATGATCAGGAACGGGTTGTCATCGACACCCTTCACCCAAAACGGCAGATCGTCGGCATAAGAGTCAGAGGAATAAAGGAAACCGCCCTCTTCCATGACGAGGCGCAGCGTGTTGTCCGAAGGCTTGCCTTGGTACATTCCGTAGGGACGTTCGCCGGTCAGTTCCGTGTGGAGGCGCACGGCTTCCTGGATATGCTTGCGCTCGACGTCTTCCTGGAAGTCCTTGTACTCAAGCCAGCGGTACCCGTGGCTGGCGATCTCCCAACCGGCTTCCTTCATGGCCGCGACCGCCTCCGGGTTGCGCGCCATAGCAAGCGTCACCCCATAAACGGTGGCCTGAACCTTGAGCTCCGTGAACATGCGCCACAAGCGCCAGAACCCGGCGCGCGAGCCATATTCGTAAATCGATTCCATATTGAGGTTTCGCTGACCCGGCCAGGACGCGGCACCTACAATTTCCGACAGAAGGTTTTCGGAGGCAGGATCGCCATCGAGAATGCAGCTTTCGCCGCCTTCTTCGTAATTGATAACGAACTGAACGGCCACGCAGGCATCGCCCGGCCACTTCGGGTCGGGCGTGTTGCGACCGTAACCGATCAGATTGCGCGGATAAGTTTCGGATACCATGAAATCACCTTCCTGAAAGTCGGCGAAACGGTAGCATCCAGAGAAGGAATGTCGAGACGGAAAGTACGCAAAAGAGTTTTGCCTTTGCGGCGCAAACTCTTAGGCCAGTGTAGGAACACGATCTCGACGTGCGCTGACCTTGCCCATCGGATGCAGCGAATGCACGCTAAACGGCCCGCCATTCCCCTCTTCGACCATCAGCGCGACATTGGCGACCTTGACGGGATCGGCGAGGACTGGCTCGAAGGCGTTCCGAAGCGCCTGCTCGACCCGTGGCATGTCGCAGTGGCTGACAGGACCGGTCAGCGGCATATGAAAGCGAAACTCGTCCATCACAAAAGGGCTGCCCCAGCGATACAGATTGGCGAACTGCGCCGCCGACAGGCCACCCGGGTCCGTCCGCTCGATTTCTGCCTCGCTCAACGGCGCCCGGAATCGGTCGAACTCTTGAACGACGGCACTGGAAAGATAGTGGACATGTTCGCAAGGCCGCGACGGAACGAGACTGTAGAATACACCGAGCCTCGCCACCTCAAGCTGATGGATGTGAAACGGCGTCAGCGTTCCACAGAAGCGCATCAGATCCCGCAGAAGTTGCGCCTCCGTTACGTCAGCGGCGAGGCGGAAGGGCGCCTTCAGAACACCTTGGAAGCCATAGCGGCGCGGTAGCGCCGTATGGAAGGCAATCTCGTGAATGCTCAGGCCGCGGATCGCTGTCGGCTCGACCATCTCGCCAGAGAACACGTTTCGACCCAACCAGTTTGCAGCCACGTGCGAAAGCGGGTCGCTCGCAGCGGGTGTAAAGCAAATGGCATAGCGCATCCAATTTCCTCCGTCGAACAAACGGCACAGCCCTCCGTCGGCGCCGCGGTTGCGCTAGCAGATAGGTGATTTGCATGACAGAATAACGAAAGGCAGGAGGTGCTAATTCACGTTTAGCGTGAAGCGACGCAGATGTGATTGGCGAGCAAGAAGCTTTCCGGCAGCGCGAAGGGCGGCTGGCGGCCGGCCGCGAGGTGGATCGCTGCCGCAGCCAGACGGTGCGCCAGGCCGAAGCTGACCTTGAAGCCGCCGGTCAATGCGATCAGGCCGGCATGGTCGGGATGGACGCCGATCATCGGATCACGATCGATCGCTTTCGGCCTCAGACCGGCCCACCGCTCAACAACGGGCGCGCCTCGCAACGCCGGCACCAATTGGGCAGATGCCTCAAGCAGCGCGTCGAGCTGCTCGTCCGTCGAGAATGGTTCGTCGAAGCGATTCTCGCTGGTGCTGCCGACGGCGACATGGCCGCCCTCATGCGCAACGATATACAGCCCGTCGCGAAAGATCGTCGGCAAGGACGGGGCTATGTCGACTTTCAGCAGGGCTGCCTGGCCTTTGACGGGCTGGCCCAGCGGCTTCACAAGGCCACCGGTATACCGCTGCAGCAATGGAAAGGATTGGTGGCCGGCAGCGACAATGCACTGTCTGAAAGCAATGTCACCTGCACTGGTAATCGCAACCTTGCGCTCAAGAGCGAGATCATCGACCGAAACGTTTTCGGTAACGCGGACGCTCCGTGCGTCGCGCAGTGATGCCGCTAGGAGCGCGATGAGCGACCGCGGCGCGACTCTGGCGGCAAGCGTGTCGTGCACGAAGCCGCTTTCACCTGCCGCTGCGTCCAGCCAGTTGTCCTGGGGAGGCTTGTCGAGCACGCGCCAGTGGTAGCGCTGCTCGCCGGCGATCCAGCGATGCTTGGCATCCCGGGAATGACCGAGCGCGATCTCGCGCAAATGCGGCTTCGGCAGCGGAATGAGGCGGCCCGAGCGCCGATAGCCGGCGGAAAGACCGGTCTGCCGTTCCAACGCTGCAATCTCCGCCTCCAGAGAAACGAGCGCATCGAACTGAAATTGCTTCTTGGCATTCCACTTGTCCGGCATGTGCGGCATCAGCGCCCCGAGCAGGCCGCCGCTCGCGCCGTGACCAAGCCGGCCGGCTTCGATGAGCCATGCATTGATGCCCAGGCGTTCCGCCTGAACCGCTGCCCATAGCCCCATGATACCGCCACCGATGATCAGCAGGGCAGTCGATGATTGACCGGAACGCGCGGTCGGACTATCGGCTTTTGGCATGACAGATACTGATCCCGAAAAGAGTGCTGGCCTCCACCAGCCGCTGGAGTGGCGCGACGGCGATATGCCCTATTCACCGGCCTTTGGCGACCATTTTTATTGCCAGACCGATGGCCGGCTGGAATGCGGACACGTTTTCCTCGCCGGCAACGGTCTGCCGCAGCGCTGGCAGGATAACGGCGACTTCCTGATCGGTGAGCTCGGCTTCGGCACAGGTTTGAATTTCGCCGAAACGTGGCGGCAATGGAAACTCTTTCGGCGCAACGGGCAGCAACTACACTTCATGTCGTTTGAACTTTATCTGATGCGGCGTGGGGAAATCGACCGTGCGCTTTCTCATTGGGCCGAGATCGACATCGAGCGGCAAGCCCTGGCGGCCGCCTGGCCGGAAACGCCGGAAGCAAGCGTCTTCCTGCGGCTCGATGACCAGACGTCGCTCAGCGTTATCCGCGGCCATGCTCTCGAAGGCGTCGCGGCCGCGCAAGCCGGCTTCGATGCCTGGTATCTCGACGGCTTCGCCCCATCGCGCAATGCCGACATGTGGTCTGAGGAATTGATGCGCCTCGTCTGCGAGAAGACGAAGCCAGGCGGAACCTTCGCGACCTATGCGGCGGCCGGCTTTGTCCGACGAAACCTGATCGCCGCCGGCTTTGCGGTGGAGCGTCGTGCCGGCTTTGCCGGAAAACGCGAGATGCTCTGCGGCATCAAATCCTAGACCCCGCGTGCTGCTCGCTCGCGCGCAGCCACAGCGCAAGCTTCTCTTCGAGCAGTTCCGGGCTGATCGGTTTTGACATGTAATCGTCCATTCCGGCGTCCAGGCAGAGATCGCGGTCGACCTCCAGCGTATGCGCCGTCACTCCGATGATCGGCACGCGATGACCTTGTACGCGTTCGCGTTCGCGTATTGCGCGCGTCGCGTCGTGGCCGTTCATGACAGGCATCGAGACATCCATCATGATGATGCGTGGTGCGCAGCGATCCCATGCCTCGACCGCCTCCTCGCCGTTGCCGACGACGAGAAAACTGAGGCCGGTTTCCTGCAATATCTGCGTAAAGACGATCTGGTTGACTTCGTTATCTTCCGCAACCAGCACGTCGATGAACTCCGCCGGCGGCCATTCGGAAGGCTCAGCTTTGGCGAGCGGAGGCGGCGCTGCCTCCGGAACCGTCTTCCCCGCCGCAGCGATCTGTTTCGTGCGACTTGCCCGCACGACGTCAACGATGGTGTTTCGCAGCACGTTGGCCCGCGCCGGCTTCATCAAATAGGCTTGACCGTTAAGCGCGGCGAACTCTTTCTCCGTCCCGGAAATGTCCATTGAGGTCAGGAAGATGATCGGCAGCCGTTCAAAGCGGCTGTCGGCGCGCAGCTTCCGTGCGATGTCGGCGCCGTTCATGCCCGGCATCTGGTAATCCAGCACGACCGCATCGATCTCGATGCCCAACTCGTTCGCTGCGGCGATTATTGCCATGGCCGCCGGTCCGTCCTCGGCGGCGGCCCCATCGAAGCCCCAGAGGTCCAGCTGCTCGGCCAAAATCTGTCGGTTGACCGCGTTGTCGTCGACGATGAGAACGCGCGCACCCGTCACGTTGACCGGCAAGGGCTTTGGAGCAAGGCGCGCCGCTGCCACGGTGAGAGGCAGGTTTACCGTAAAGACCGAGCCCTCCCCCGGTTCGCTGTCCACCTCGAGGTAGCCGCCGAACAAGTCGACCAGCCCTGCCGTGATGGCAAGGCCAAGCCCGGTTCCCTCATGGCGACGCGTGGAGGATGAGTCGATCTGCGAGAACTTGTCGAAAATGGAGTCGAGCTTGTCGCCCGGGATGCCGATGCCGGTATCCTCGACCCGGATGCGCGCCATGATTTCGTCTTCCGCGCCCGGCGTAAAGCCGACGTCCACAAGGACGTGACCGCGCTCGGTGAACTTTATGGCATTGCCGACGAGATTGGCGATGATCTGGCGGAAGCGGCCGGCGTCACCGATCACGGCCGACGGCAAATCGGGTGCCGCGCGCACCAGCAGCTCTATGTTCTTCTCAGCCGCCGGCGAAGACAGGAGCGTTGTAACGTCCTCGATAGCCTCGACCAAATCGAACGTCGTGCGCCTGAGGGTCATCTGGCCGGCGTCGATCTTGGAGAAGTCGAGAATGTCGTTGATAATCGTCACCAAGGCGTTGCCCGACTTGGCGATGATATCGATGAACGTCTTCTGGCGCGTGTCGAGATTGGTCTTCGCCAGCAATTCGGCCATTCCGAGAACGCCGTTCATCGGCGTTCGGATCTCATGGCTCATATTCGCCAGGAACTCCGACTTGACGCGATCGGCGGCTTCCGCCCGGGATAGCAACCGCTCAAGCTCGGCCTCACGCTGCTTCGCTTCGGTGACATCGGTGAACAGCGCAACCCAGTGCTGCCGCTCGCTGATCGTCGCATCCAGGTTAACCCAGCGCTCTCCGGCGACATGGAACGGCGTCGAAATCGGCTTCTTGGCCGCGATCTTATCGCGCCAGCTCTGCAGGATTTCATCTTCCTGCCCGTTAAAGTCGCCACGTTCGGCGCAAAACCGGAACAGATCGATCCACCCCCGTCCAACTGCGAGATATTCAGGTGGTATGGCGAGGATCTCGCTGAGTGGCTCGCTGGCAAGCAGGATGTTGCCGTCCTGAACGATCAAGAGGCCCTGCGACATCGCCCGTGTCGCGTCCTCCATCAAGTCGCCGAGATGCGCGAGAGCCGCCCGCGTTTCGTGAATTTCCTTCTCCCGCTGGCGGACCGCAGTGACATCAGTATAGGAAAGCAGGACGCGACCGTTGGAAAGGCGGCCGCCCTCGAACAGGACCCGCTTGCCGTTAACCCAGCCCAGTTCTATTGGCGGCTGCTGTTCCGCAGCAAAATGCTTCTCGCGCCGGGCAAGGATCTGCTCCGGCGTGAGCCTGTCCCCATAGCGACCGAGTTGGTGATTGCGACGGATGACGTCGATGAAGGCCAAGCCGTCGAAGCGGTCGTCACGTGGTAGATCCCAGACATCGTAGAACTCGTCATTGGCGTAGAGGACGTTGCGCTCTTCGTCGAGGATCATGACACCGACTGGGAGAGCACGAAGAATGCCTTCAAGATCGTCCGTCAGCGCCCGGCTGCGAGCCAAGTCGGATGCCGAAAGCGTCGGCTTGGCCCCTGTCAGCTGATCGCCGCCGTCTTGATGTGGAGCTGTCCTTTCAAAAATACCGAGCACATAGACGCGGTCTTCGGACGGCGAGAAACTCTCGATCCGCACCCGCTCGCGCCCGAAGCCCCTGCTGTCCAAACAAACGGCACTTTCCTCACTCGCGAAGACGAGCGCGCGCCGCTCCTTGTCTTCGCGGGCCTCCTCTTCCGGCGTATCGATAAGTTCTCGGCTCCGGCAGCCGATGAAATCAGGGATCTCCCTTCCGAAGAAGGATGCATAGGCCTCGTTGACGGCCACATAGCGAAGCTCGCTGTTCTTGACATAGGCGGGGCGCTCCAGATCCGCGATCCGCCGGCAGGCCAGCTCGAGAAGGTCCCCGCTCGATGTCAAAGTTGGTCCTCAGTCAGGAAAAGCTTACTCATCGAGCAAGTATAACGGGCGCTCTTTAACAACCCTTTAACCATAATGCAGCGGCACCCTGCAGGACGCAGGTAACCTGTGCTCTAGCGCCGGCGCGGCCGCTGCGATGCAGCAGTTCAAACCGAATAAACCCTGCGGAACTGTGGTATAGTTTCACTCGTTTCTAAAATGAACTCGTTCAGTTGGCCCGTATACCCGAACGGTTTCGCCTGACGGCTTCAGGAACAAGCATCGTCTACGAAAGGAGACGACCATGTCCGTACTTCATAAAAGCATGGCGGCGGGCTTAATGGCATTGACCCTGACGGGTACAACCCTCATCCCGGCAACGCCCGCGAACGCCAATCATGACTTCTGGGGAGGCGTTGCCGTTGGAGCAGTCGGCGGCCTGCTGCTGTCGCAGGTTGGGCGCCCCTACGCCTATTACGGCTATCCGGGCCCATACTATCGACCGTACTATCGGCCGTATTACAGGTCCTACTATAGGCCGTACTACCAACCCTATTATGGGGGCTACTACAGGCCGGCATATCGGAGCTATTACAGGCCTTATTCGCGGTACTACTACGCGCCTCGGTGCCATATCGTATGGCGGCACAACGGTTGGGGCGACGCTTACCGGACACGGGTCTGCTACTGAGAACGGCGCTGGCATAGGGTGTCGCTGCGGTGGGCGTTGAGCCTGTGCTCTTGACTTTTGGCCCCAACTAGACCAAATGCAGGCCAGCTTTCACCTTCCGGCCGCCGCGTGAGCGTGCCCCTGCCAGCAAATAGGAGCAGGAAGAAGGGCAAAAGCGCATTTCGTACAGGCCGCATCCCAAGACGCGGGCAAGAAGCGCTGGAAAGCTTTTTCCAACAAGACAAGTTCCCACTTCACGCGGGGTTCTTGACGCCAGAATGACACCGGGCCGCATTTTGCGATCCGGCCGATTTTTTTGGCGCGCCCTAAAAAGGTTATGACTTGACCAATTTTGAATCGCTTGGCATCTCCAAGCCGATCGTCGCCACACTTTTCCAGCTCGGCATCGAAAAGCCGACCCCCATTCAGGAAAAGGCGATCCCGCTTCTTCTCGAAGGCCGCGACCTTATCGGCCTTGCTCAGACAGGCACCGGCAAGACGGCCGCCTTCGGCCTGCCGATCATCGAAAAGATCATCCCTGAAGAGCGGCGTCCGGACAACCGTACCACCCGTACGCTGATCCTCGCCCCAACCCGCGAACTGGTGAACCAGATCGCCCAGAACCTTAAGAACTTCCTGCGCAAGTCGCACCTGCGCATCAACGTCGTCGTGGGCGGCGTCTCGATCAACAAGCAGCAGCTGCAGCTCGAAAAGGGCACCGACATCCTCGTTGCCACGCCCGGCCGCCTGCTCGACCTCGTCGCCCGCCGCGCCATCGGCCTCACCGCCGTACGCTACCTCGTTCTCGACGAGGCCGACCAGATGCTCGACCTCGGCTTCGTCCACGACCTGCGCAAGATCGCCAAGATGGTGCCGAAGAAGCGCCAGACGATGCTGTTTTCGGCAACCATGCCGAAATCGATCGCCGACCTCGCCGGCGAATACCTGACGGACCCGGTCACCGTCGAAGTGACACCTCCGGGCAAGGCTGCCGACAAGGTCGAGCAGTATGTCCACTTCGTCAACGGCAAGAACGACAAGACGGACCTCCTAAAGAAGTCACTCACCGAGAACCCTGACGGACGCGCGATCGTCTTCCTGCGCACCAAGCACGGCGCCGAGAAGCTGATGAAGCACCTCGACCACGTTGGCTATTCGGTCACTTCCATCCATGGCAACAAGAGCCAGGGCCAGCGCGAGCGCGCCCTCAAGGCCTTCCGTGACGGCGACGTCAAGACGCTGATTGCGACCGACGTTGCCGCCCGCGGCATCGACATCCCGGCCGTCAGCCACGTCTACAACTACGACCTGCCGGAAGTTCCGGATGCCTACGTCCACCGCATCGGCCGTACGGCCCGCGCTGGTCGTGACGGCATCGCGATCGCCTTCTGTGCACCTGACGAAACCCGTCTCCTGCGCGACATCGAACGCCTGATGAACATCAACATCGCTGTAGCCAGTGGTGAAGCGCCTGCCAACATGAACGCCACTCCGCGCCGCGGCAATGGCAGTGGCAACAGCAATGGCAATGGCGGCAACCGCGGCCAGGGTCGTGGTGGTGAAAACCGTGGCGGTGAGCGCCGTGGCGAAGGCCATCGTGCAGGTGGCCGCCCGGAGCGTCGTCCGCGCCCTGAAGCTGGCGACGAAGTCCGCGCCAACAATGAGGAGCGCCGCGAGCGTCGTCCGCGTCCTGAGCGCCAAACCCAGCGCAACGAAGACTTCCGCGGCCAGCGCCGTGGCGAGGCTACGCCGATGACGTCCGGCCCCGACAACGATCTGGCGGCAACGTCGGACTTCCGTCCGGCCCGCAAGCCGCAGCGCCCCCAGCATGGCAACCATGCCAATGGCGAGAACCGTCATCATCCCGGCGGCGGCGCCCGCAATGCGCACGGCCGCCCGGCCCGCAAACACGGTGAAGATCGTGGCGCGCAGGCCCACGGCGGCGAACGTCGCGAAGGCAACGGCGGAAACCGTCGCGGCGGTCCGTCGCGCGGTGGCAACGGTCAGCGCCGTGAACGCGCCTAATTGAAAAAAGAAAGGGCGGGAGAAATCCCGCCCTTTGCAATACGCGTCTCACGACGCCAAATGATCCCGCGGCCCTACAATCTCGCCTTGTGGCAATTGGCCCATTGCATTAGCATGCTGGTGCTGCTGTAGGGCGCGTCGGCTTCGGGCCGGAGGGGCATTGCCCGCCTACGTACGACAAAGTCAAACGTAAGCCGCGCCCATGCCAAATATCGAAAACCTCAGAAAACAAGCCAAGACATACCTGCGATGGCATCGCGAACGGTACTATCCGGTTGCGGCGCAGATCAGGTGGATCCTGCCCAGATATCGAGATCAAAGCGATCGAGAAATATTGGACGCCGACTTCAAGCTCAGCGATGCTCAGGAGCTTGTTGCCCGAAAGCATGGCTTTACGGATTGGCCGGCGCTGGTCAAAGGGATCGAAACCATGACGAAATCGAAAGCGTCGGACAGTAGACGTCCGCTCGTCCTCTCCGCGGAGCCGCAACTCTTCGTCTCCGATATCATTGCCTCGTGCCAGTTCTATGTTCGGAAACTGGGTTTTGAAGTGGCGTTCCAGTACGGAGAGCCGCCATTTTATGCCCAGGTGTTTCGCGACGGCGCGCGCCTGAACCTGCGAAAGGTCGGCGGGCCGGTCTTCGACGCTGGCTTCAGAGCGCGAGAAGTCGACGCCCTCTCCGCAACGTTAACGGCCGACGATCCGAAGCGGCTGTACCTGGAGTATCAGGCCGCCGGCGCATCGTTCCACCAGCCCCTGCGCACCGAGCCATGGGGCGCACGCAGCTTCATCGTGCAGGACCCCGACGGAAACCTGATCGCGTTTTCAGGCGAGGCGACCTAAGCCCGCTGCAGCTCGGTCGTATCTGAAGCATTGATGCTTACCTGAAGTTTCCCTGATGCTCGCGCAACCGTATACCCGGCGCTCAGCCCGAAATTGAATCGGTTTTCGGCTCGAAAATGTTCATCTGCTCACATTTTGAGCGGACGCTGAGGATTGACGGCGGGCGTGTCGACGCCAGCTATCGATAAATGCCCAGTTTTTCGTCTGTTTTGGCCCTCGAGAAGGATTCACGAATCTCGCGTTCAAACTGTGCATGGTTCTTGCATTGCCATTTGCGTTGTATTCAAATGAACAAAAAAGGGGAGCCACACCTTTGGCATTTGATGAAATGATCACCGGGGGCGAAAGTCCGCGACAGCCATATGAAAAATACTTTGAGTGGTACAGTAACCAAGATCGAGCGCATCTGATTGCAAAATCCCGGGACGCGGAGAACATCTTCCGCAAGACTGGCATTACCTTCGCGGTCTACGGACACGCAGACTCTTCCGAAAAGCTCATTCCCTTCGACATCATCCCCCGCATCATCTCAGGTCGCGAATGGCGCAAGCTCGCACAGGGTATCGAGCAGCGGGTAATCGCCCTCAACGCTTTTCTCGATGACATCTACCACAAGCAGGAAATCATCCGCGCCGGTCGCATACCGCGCGAACTGATCGAGAGGAATGACGCCTTCCTGCCCGAGATGATCGGCTTCCGGCCGCCCGGCGGCGTCTACACGCATATCGTTGGCACTGATATCGTGCGCACCGGCGAGGACGAGTTCTACGTGCTGGAGGACAACGCCCGCACACCCTCCGGTGTCAGCTACATGCTGGAAAACCGTGAAACGATGATGCAGATGTTTCCGGACCTGTTTCATGCCAACAAGGTCCGGCCGGTCGAAGACTATCCCTATCTGCTGCGCCAGAGCCTGGCATCGCTCGCGCCTCCGGGCTGCAAGGGCAAGCCACGCGTTGCGGTCCTGACACCCGGCATCTACAACTCGGCTTATTACGAGCACTCGTTCCTGGCTGACACGATGGGCGTCGAGCTTGTCGAAGGCTCGGACCTCCGCGTCATCGACGGCAAGGTGAAGATGCGCACGACCCGCGGCTATGAGGCGATCGACGTGCTCTACCGCCGCGTCGACGACGACTTCCTCGATCCCCTCACCTTCCGGCCGGATTCAGCACTCGGCATCCCCGGCATCATGGATGTCTATCGTTCCGGCAACATCACCATCGCCAATGCGCCGGGCACCGGCATATCGGACGACAAGGCGATCTATTCCTACATGCCCGAGATCGTCGAATTCTATACCGGACGCAAGCCGATCCTCGAAAACGTGCCGACCTGGCGCTGTTCCGAGCCGCAGAGCCTCAAATACGTGCTCGAGCACCTCGAGGAACTCGTGGTCAAGGAGGTACACGGCTCCGGCGGCTACGGCATGCTGGTCGGCCCGACGGCGACCAAGAAGGAGCGCGCCGATTTTGCCGAGAAGTTGAAGGCGAAGCCCGCCAACTACATCGCGCAGCCAACACTTTCGCTGTCGACCGTGCCGATCCTCGTCAACAAAGGCATTGCGCCACGTCACGTGGACTTGCGGCCATATGTTCTCGTCTCCGACAAGGTGCAGATCATTCCCGGCGGATTGACGCGCGTGGCCCTGAAAGAGGGTTCGCTGGTGGTCAATTCCAGCCAGGGCGGCGGCACAAAAGATACCTGGGTATTGGAGGACTGATGCTCGGAAGAACTGCAAACGGACTCTACTGGATGTTCCGTTACATCGAACGCGCAGAAAACATAGCGCGCCTCATCGATGCCGGCCTGCGCATGTCGCTGACCCGAAGCGGAACCGGCGACGACGACTGGGACGGCGTCCTGCAAAGCGCCGGCGTGCGCGAGACCTTTGACGAGGGGCACAGCAAGCTGACGAGCGCCGACGCGATCGACTACCTGCTGCGAGACCGCTCCAATCCCTCAAGCGTCATGTCCTGCGTCGACTACGGGCGAAACAACGCCCGCATGGTGCGCACCGCCCTGACCCGCGAGACCTGGGAAGCGACCAATGAGTTCTGGATCGAGCTAAAATCGCTACTTTCGAAGCGGCTGAAGGCCGCCGAGATGCCGGAGGCAATCGATGCCATCAAGCATCGCGCCGGGCTGATCCGCGGTGCCTTCCACGGCTCGATGCTCAGAAACGAACTCTACAATTTCGCCCGCATCGGAACCTTCATCGAGCGCGCGGACAATACGAGCCGTATTCTCGACGTGAAGTATTATGTGCTCCTGCCCTCGGTCTCGGCCGTCGGCACGTCGATCGACAACATCCAGTGGGAATCGATCCTGCGTTCCGTCTCCGCCCACCGCTCCTACAGCTGGGCGTATGACGGCGAATATCGGTCGATGAATATCGCCGACTTCCTGATCCTGAACGGCCAGATGCCGCGTTCGCTCGCCTATTGCTACGAGAAGATCGTCAGCGAACTCGGCTATCTCGCCAAGGATTACGGTGAGCGGCTGCCGGCGCATGATACGGCCGATTCCATCCGCAAGACACTCCAGACACGTGCCATCAAGGAGATCATGGATCAGGGCCTGCATGAATTTCTGGAAGATTTCGTCACACGCAACAACCAGCTCGGCATGGAAATTTCCGATGGTTACCGGTTCTATGCATAGGCGGGCATGAGATGAAGCTTAAGATAAGCCACGTCACCGAATATCACTACGAAGAACCGGCGGCCTTCTCGCTGCAGCGGCTGCGGCTGACGCCGCTCTCCGTTCCCGGACAGTCAGTCATCAACTGGTCGCTGCAGGTTGAGGGCGCTAGGCCCGAAGTCGAATACGACGATCAGTTTGGCAACCACGTCAACCTCGTCTCGCTGGAAGGCGAGCAGCGGGCGACACGCATCGTGGCCGAAGGCGAGGTCGAAACGGAAGATCGAAATGGGGTACTCGGCCCCCATAGCGGCTTCTGCCCGCTCTGGCTTTTCCTGCGTGAAACGCCGAGGACGAAGTCCGGAAAGCTGATCAAGGAACTCGCCAAGGGTGTGAGCGGCGAGAACGAGCTTGCTCGCATGCACGCGCTAATGTCCGGCATACATGAGACCGTGACCTACTTGCCTGGGACCAGCGACACGGAGACCACGGCTGAGCAAGCGCTTGAGAAGAAGAGCGGCGTCTGCCAGGACCATGCCCATATTTTTGTCGCCGCCGCACGCAGCCTCGGCGTGCCGGCCCGCTACGTTTCCGGCTACCTGATGATGGAAGAGAAGATCGAGCAGTCGGCGACCCACGCCTGGGCCGAAGCGCACCTCCCGGGCCTCGGTTGGGTCGGCTTCGATCCGGCCAACAATATCTGCCCCGACGCACGCTATGTGCGTGTCGCCTCCGGCCTCTGCTACCGCGATGCGGCTCCCGTTTCAGGCATGCGCATCGGCACGCCGGGGGAAAAGCTCTCTGTCGTGGTCAAGGTTGAAGATCGGGGGCAGATGCAAAGCCAGAGCCAGAGCTGAAGGGCTGGCTTCCGAAGAACTCATATCGAGATACCGTTGTCCGAGCCGCCGCATAGCGGCTCGGATCGTTTTGGGCCATCGTTAGGCCAGCGTATAGGCCGTCTTGACGCTCGTGTAAAACTCGGCCGCGTATTTGCCCTGCTCGCGCGGACCGTAGGACGATCCCTTGCGGCCACCGAACGGAACGTGGAAATCCACGCCTGCGGTCGGCAGGTTGACCATCACCATGCCCGCTTCGGAGTTTCGCTTGAAATGCGTCGCGTGCTTGAGGCTCGTCGTGGCGATACCGGCAGACAGGCCGAATGGCGTGTCGTTGGCGGTTGCCAGCGCTTCTTCGTAGTCCTTGACGCGGATGACCGAGACAACCGGTCCGAAGATTTCCTCGCGCGAAATGCGCATCTGGTTCGTGGCCTCCGTGAACAGCGTCGGCTGCAGGTAGAAGCCGGGCGTTTCGCGGGTGACGAGTTCGCCGCCGAAGGCGAGCTTGGCGCCCTCCTTCTTGCCGATCTCGATATAGTCGGTGTCGGTCTTCAGCTGCTTTTCATCGACCACGGGGCCGATGTGCGTGCCCGATTTCAACGCATTGTCGACAACAAGCGTCTGCAGCTTTTCCGTTAGCGCCGCGACGAACTTGTCGTGGATGCCTTCGGTAACGATCAGGCGAGAAGACGCCGTGCAACGCTGGCCGGTGGAGAAGAAACCGGAATTGGCGGCTGCTTCGACGGCGACGCCAAGGTCGGCATCGTCGAGGACGACCATCGGGTTCTTGCCACCCATTTCCAGCTGGAACTTGCGGTTATGCTCGATCGAGGCGCTAGCGACGCGGCGGCCGGTACCGGTGGAACCGGTAAAGGTGATGCCCGTAACATCAGGACTGTCGAGCATGGCCTGGCCGACAACCGAACCCCTACCCATGACGAGGTTCAGCACGCCCTTTGGCAGGCCGGCACGGTGCAGGATGTCGACGATCGCCCACGAGCAGCCCGGGACGAGTTCGGCCGGCTTGAAGACGATGGTATTGCCGTAGCAGAGCGCCGGCGCGATCTTCCAGGCGGGGATCGCGATCGGGAAGTTCCAGGGCGTGATGATACCGATGACGCCGAGCGGGTCACGGGTGATCTCGACGCCAATATTCGGGCGAACAGACGGGATGACCTCGCCTGCAAGACGCAGCGCTTCGCCGGCAAAGAATTCAAAGATCTGCGATGCACGAATGGTCTCGCCGATTGCCTCGGGAAGCGTCTTGCCTTCTTCGCGGGCCAGCAGAGCGCCGAGCTCGTCCTTGCGAGCCATGATCTCGTCGCCGGCCGTCTTCAGGATGACATGACGCTCCCAGATGCCGGAGCGCGACCAAGCCGGGAAAGCAGCCTTAGCGGCGGCGATCGCATTCTTCGTGTCTTCGGCCGAACCATCCGCATAGAGGCCAACGACCTCGTTGGTATCCGACGGATTGATGTTCTTCGTCGCGTCCGTGCCGACCCATTCGCCGGCAATGAGGTTCTTATAAATGGTCATGGGCCGACTGGGCCTCCTTCACCGTTCCATTAAAAACGGTCCGGCCGCCGAAGCGGCCGGGCCTTGCGAAATCAGAGCTGCTTGACGGCAATCTCTTCTTCGGCGGCAATCTTCAGAGGGTTGCGCAGCGGCAAGCCGAATTCGGCGACTTCGATTTCGAAGACGTCACCCTCTTCAGCCTTGATGCCTTCCGCGAAGGAGAGCGTCGCGGTGCCGAACATGTGGACGTGGACGTCGCCGGGCACACGAAACAGGCCGTACTTGAAGTGATGGTATTCGAGGTTGGCGAACGTGTGCGACATGTTCGCTTCGCCCGACAGAAACGGCTTTTCGAAGATCACCTTGTCGCCGCGCTTGATGCGCGAGGTGCCGCGGATATCCTCAGGCGCAACGCCAATGCGGATTTCCGGGCCAAAGCTTGCCGGGCGCAGCTTGGAGTGCGCGAGGTAGAGATAGTTGATCCGCTCGGTCACGTGGTCGGAAAACTCGTTCGACAGCGCAAAGCCGATGCGGAAGGGTGTGCCGTCTTCCGCAACGACGTAGATCCCCGCCATTTCAGGCTCTTCGCCGCCATCGAGCGCGAAGGAGGGAGAAACGAGCGGCGCGCCCGGAGCAGCCGAACCGTAGCCGTTGCCCTTGTAGAACCACTCGGGCTGAACGCCCTTCTCGCCGGCCTTCGGCTTGCCGTTCTCGAGACCCATCTTGAACATCTTCATCGAGTCGGTGAGGGTTTCTTCAGCCGCCTCGGAGGTCTTCTTGTGCATGGAATCGCGCGTTGCAGCCGAGCCTAGATGCGTCAGCCCCGTGCCCGTCAGATGCAGGTGCGCAGCGTCGGGATGCGTCATCGGCGGCAGAAACTTGCCTTCGGCATAAGCCTTTTCGAGGTCGACTGCATCGCCGAGGCCGTGTGCTTCAATCACCTGCAACAGCGACTTGCCGCCGTTTGCGGCTTCCATGGCCAGCGCATAGACGCTGCCTGCGTTCTTGACGGCCTTCGCGGTACCGCCCGGCTCGCGCACGGCGACAATGATCTCTCCGTTCGAACCCTTGATCTGCGAAATCAGCACGGTCTTCATCCTTTTTTCGATAACGCGGAAAATGCTTCGCCAATCCGGCTCCCAGAATGAGCCGGATTGGCAAGTTCACATGACTGCGAATGCCTGGGCAGCGCCGGAGCGCTTAGCCCTTGTTCTTGTTGTAGACATCGAAGAAGACGGCGGCGAGAAGCACCAGTCCCTTGACCATCTGCTGGAAGTCGATGCCGAGACCGACGATCGACATGCCGTTGTTCATGACGCCCATGATGAACGCGCCGATGACGGCACCGGTAATCTTGCCAACGCCGCCGGATGCCGAAGCTCCGCCGATGAAGCAGGCCGCGATAACGTCAAGCTCGAAGCCAACGCCTGCCTTCGGGGTCGCCGAATTCAGGCGAGCCGCGATGATCATGCCGGCGAGACCAGCCAGGACACCCATGTTGACGAAGGTGTAGAAGCTCAGGCGCTCGGTGTTGATACCGGACAGCTTGGTTGCCTTCTCGTTGCCGCCCATTGCGTAGATGCGGCGACCGATCGTGGTACGGCGCGTCACGAAGGTGTAGGCCGCGATCAGCACGAGCATGACGACGAGAACGTTCGGCAGGCCCTTGTAGGTGGAAAGCTGGAAGCCAAGGAACAGGATCGCCAACGAGATGATTACGTTTTGGGCGATGAAGAAGCCATAAGGCTCGACATCGATGCCATGGCTCTCGTTGACCTTGCGGCGACGCCAGGCGAGATAGAAGAGCACGACAGTTCCCAGCACGGTCAGCACCAGCGACGTGGAATGCAGCGGAATTCCGGCGATATCGATCATTTCGCCTGGCAGGAAGCCCGTCGAGATAACCTGGAAGTCCTTCGGGAACGGGCCGATGTTCTTGCCGCCCAGAACGAACAGCGTCAGGCCGCGGAAGACGAGCATGCCGGCGAGCGTGACGATGAAGGCCGGAATGCGGTGATACGCGATCCAGTAGCCTTGCGCAGCACCGATGGCGCCACCGATGACCAGGCAGAGAATGCCCGCAAGTACGAAGTTCATCTGCCAGTTGACGGTCATGATAGCCGCCACCGCGCCGACGAAGGCAACGATGGATCCGACCGAAAGGTCAATGTGGCCGGCCACGATGACGAGCAGCATGCCGAGCGCCATGATGACGATGAACGAGTTCTGCAGAACGAGGTTCGTTAGGTTGACCGGCTTGAACAGAATGCCGCCCGTGTAGAACTGGAAGAACACCATGATCGCGACGAGCGCGATAAGCATGCCGTATTCGCGAATGTTGGCGCGGATATAGTCCGCAACGGAAACGACGTTGCTTTCCTCGGTGGCTGAAGGGTTGACCGGAGTCATTGTTTCTTCTCCCCTGAGCGCATGATAGCGCGCATGATGGTTTCTTGGCTCGCCTCTCCCTTTGGCAGTTCCGCAACGATACGTCCTTCATTCATGACGTAGATGCGGTCGCACGTACCAAGCAGTTCCGGCATTTCCGATGAGATCATCAGAACACCCTTACCATCGGCTGCGAGCTGGTTGATGATAGTATAGATTTCGTATTTTGCACCGACATCGATACCGCGGGTGGGTTCGTCCAGGATCAGGACGTCGGGGTCGGAGAACAGCCACTTCGACAGCACAACCTTTTGCTGGTTGCCGCCGGAGAGATTGACCGTTTCCTGGAAGATGCTGGAGCTACGGATGCGCAGCTTCGAGCGGTATTCCGATGCGATCTTCGATTCCTTGATGGTGTCGATGACCGTGGCTTTCGAGACCCCGGCCAGATTGGCGAGCGTCGTGTTGTGAACGATGTTCTCGCCGAGTACGAGACCAAGATGCTTGCGGTCTTCGGTCACATAGGCAAGACCCGCGTCGATGGCCTTGCGAACGGTGCTGACATCGACCGGCTTGCCGTGCATCGACACGTCACCATGGATCTTGTGTCCATAGGATTTGCCGAACAGGCTCATTGCGAATTCGGTACGGCCGGCGCCCATCAGGCCCGCGATGCCAACCACTTCGCCCTTGCGGACGGTGACGTTGATGTCGTGCAGAACCTGGCGGTCACGGTGATGCTGGTGGAAAGCGTTCCAATTCTTCACCTCGAGGATCGTTTCGCCGATCGGCACGGAGCGCGGCGGATAACGATCGGCGAGTTCGCGGCCCACCATGTTCTTGATGATGATGTCTTCGCTGATCTCTTCGGTCTGACAGTCGAGCGACTTGACGGTCATGCCGTCGCGCAGAACCGTGATCTGGTCAGCGACCTTGCGAACTTCGTTGAGCTTGTGCGTGATGATGATCGACGTCAGGCCCTGGTTGCGGAACTCGATCAGGAGGTCCAGCAGTGCATCGGAATCCTTTTCGTTGAGTGACGCCGTCGGCTCATCGAGGATCAGCAGCTTCACGCTCTTAGACAGCGCCTTGGCGATTTCGACCAGCTGCTGCTTGCCAACGCCGATGTCGGTGACGAGCGTTTCCGGCGACTCCTTGAGGCCAACCTTGCTCAGCAGCTCTTTCGTACGCTTAAAGGCTTCTTGCCACTTAATGATGCCATTCTGAGCAACTTCGTTGCCGAGGAAGATGTTTTCGGCGATCGACAGGAGCGGCACCAGTGCCAGTTCCTGGTGAATGATGACGATGCCGATTTCTTCGGAATCCTTGAGCGCCTTGAAATGACGGACGTCGCCTTCGTAGACAATATCGCCGTCGTAGGTTCCGGCTGGGTAGACGCCGGAGAGAACTTTCATAAGGGTCGACTTGCCGGCCCCATTTTCACCCACCAATGCGTGGATCTCACCCTGTCGAACCTTGAGGTTCACATTCTCAAGCGCCTTTACGCCTGGGAACGTCTTGGTGATGTTCCGCATTTCGAGGATTGTGTTGTCCATGGTCATAATCCAACGCCAGCAGCCAAAGGGACGCGGCGATCATAAAATTGAAGACCGGAACCCGCAAGCAGCGGGTTCCGGCCAACTTGGTACAATTATTACTTCAGCTGGTCAGCCTTGTAGTAACCGCCTTCTACGAGGATCTTCTCGTAGTTGGTCTTGTCAACTGCGACCGGGGTCAGCAGGTAGGACGGAACGACCTTGACGCCGTTGTCGTAGGTCTTGGTGTCGTTGACTTCAGGCTCCTTGCCTTCCATCAGAGCGTTGACCATGCCGACGGTAACCTTTGCGAGGTCACGGGTGTCCTTGAAGATCGTGGAGTGCTGCTCGCCAGCGATGATCGACTTGACCGACGGGACTTCAGCGTCCTGGCCGGAAACGACCGGGAGCGGCTGATCGCCGGAACCGTAACCAACGCCCTTCAGCGACGAGATGATGCCGATGGACAGACCGTCGTAAGGCGACAGAACTGCATTGACCTTCGCGTCGGTGTAGTTAGCCGAGAGCAGGTTGTCCATACGAGCCTGGGCCGTTGCCGGGTCCCAACGCAGCGTGCCAACCTTGTCCATGCCGGTCTGGCCGGACTTTACGACCAGCTTGCCGCTATCGATGTAAGGCTGCAGAACAGACATTGCGCCGTCATAGAAGAAGAAGGCGTTGTTGTCGTCCGGCGAACCGCCGAAGAGCTCGATGTTGAACGGGCCCTTGCCATCCTTGAGGCCGAGGGCGTCAACGATGGAGGTTGCCTGCAGAACGCCAACCTTGAAGTTGTCAAACGTTGCGTAATAGTCGACGTTGCCCGAGTCGCGGATCAGACGGTCATAAGCAATGACCTTGATGCCTGCGTCGTGAGCCTTCTGGAGAACGTCGGAAAGCGTCGTGCCGTCGATAGCGGCGATGACGAGAACCTTAACGCCCTTCGTGACCATGTTCTCAATCTGAGACAGCTGGTTCGGAATGTCGTCGTCAGCGTACTGCAGGTCGGTGGCATAGCCAGCGTCCTGGAGCTGCTTGACGATGTTGTTGCCGTCGTCGATCCAGCGAGCGGACGACTTCGTGGGCATCGCAATGCCGACAGTGCCCTTGTCGGCTGCCAAAGCCGGCATAACGAACGAAGCGACGCCAAAGGCCGCCGCTGCCATCAACGAGATAATGGATTTCATATCTCTCTCTCCCTTAGTTAATAAACGCGCGTGCGAAAAATCGCCCGCCCCGAAACTGTGGCAGGTTCCGTCTTGGATAATTACTTCAGATGGTGAGAAACGAAGTAGGTCTCCTCCACGCTCTCACGTGTTGAATGCCAACCAGCACACGGCGGCAAACTGGTATGGAATCCCATAACTGTCAAATAGAATAACTGGTAAAGTGCATAACAATTTTGGTATATCGTTAAAAAGTATTACTTTTAATGGAACGCGGATGGGAGGCCGCAACCATGGCGATCATTTCGGACCCGCAGACGCATGGTCACGTCGACATTCATACGGATATCTTTGCCGATGACGCCTTTTTGCGATTGGGCCTCAAGCTGAATCATCTGCGAATGATCGTCGCAATCGAAGATAGCGGGCAGATTTCCGCGGCGGCCGAAGCGCTGAACATTTCACAGCCGGCAGCCTCGCGAATCCTGTCCGAAATGGAATCGATCGTTAAGACGCCACTTTACGAACGCGTGGCACGCGGCGTCGTGCTGACGACCTTCGGACAGGCGCTTGCCAGACGCGCGCGCAAGATCATGCTCGAGCTGCGCGAGGCGGGCCGGGAAATCGCCGAACTCAAAACGGGCAAGGGAGGTACCGTCTTTATCGGCGCCGTCACTGCCCCAGCCATGAGCCTGGTCGTGCCGGCGATAAAGCGCGTTAGAAGCGCCCTACCCGGCATAGAGGTCACCATACAGGTTGAAACGAGCAACGTGCTTGCCCGCGAGTTGCTCGCCGCCCAGCATGACTTCATCATCAGCCGCATTCCCGATGATCTCAACCCGCGCCTCTTCCAGGTCCAGGAAATCGGCGTGGAGAAGGCCTGTCTGATCGTACGGGGCGGCCATCCGCTCTTGAAGAAGAAGGTCGCCTCCCTCGAGGACCTTCCACAATATGATTGGGTTTTCCAACCAGCGGGAACGCTCCTGCGCCGGACGATCGAGGACCTCTTCCTTTCTCGCGGCGTGCTGCTCCCGGAAAATATCGTCAACACCTCTTCGCTGCTGCTCACCTGTGCGACGGTTTGCCAGACGGATGCGATCGCGCCGATCGCGCTCGATGTGGCGCAGTTCCTGGCGACCCATCGGTCGAAGGCTTCGGATGTGCGGGTGTTGCCGATCGATTTCGAGATCAACGTCAGGCCCTACAGCCTGATAACGGTCAAGGAACGTGCGCTGCCCCCGAGCGCACGGCTGCTTTATGACCTGGTACTGGCCGAAAGCAAGAAGGCGGGAGTGCTCTGACAAGCCTTGCACCACCTTGTTCGGATCTAATGCGCCCCTCCAAGGGAGGTGACATGAAAGAGGTCGCCTCCGGAGAGAACGGATCACTGCGAATGATTGAGGGACAGTCACACTTCCGGCCTTTCGGCTTATCCTGTTGGGGTTTTGCGGATCTCAACAAGGGAGTTGGAAGCATGACTGCCTCTTATGATTATCATATCGGCGTCGACTATCACAAATCCTACAGCCACCTGGTGGTCCAGGACAGCGGTGGCAAGACGCTGCGCTCCGGCCGCGTGAAGAACGACCGCCAGTCGCTTGGCGGGTTTCTCGAACGCTACCGTCAGAACTCGCATGCGGTTGTCGAGGCGACCCGCAACTGGATGGTGATCTACGACTGGCTCGACGACATTTGTGATGATGTCGTTCTCGCCCATCCGTTGAAGGTCAAGGCGATTGCCGACGCCAAGATCAAGACCGACAAGATCGATGCGACGGTGCTGGCGCATCTGCTCAGAGCCGACCTGGTGCCTGAAGCCTGGGCACCTGGCGAACGCGCCAGAGAACTGCGCGTCGCGCTGCGTGAGCGGATGTTTTACGTGCGGCTGCGCACGATGACGAAGAACCGGATCGTCACGGTGTTTGACCGCTATCCGGAGCAGACGGCACAGCTGAAGAAGCTCGGCGACCTGTTCGGCAAGGCCGGCCGCGTCCAGCTGGCGCAGGTGAATGTCTCGGAGATCGACCGCATCCAGATCGACCGTGGCCTCGCCTTCATCGGCGACATCGATGGACGGATCAAGCAGTCGGAGGCGACGATCCGGACGATGACCAAGGCCAATGCCAATGTGAGGCTGTTGAAGACCATCCCCGGCATCGGCGAGTTCTTTGCCCGACTGATCGATGCGGAAATCGATGATATCGGCCGGTTCCGCAACCCGAAGAAGCTTGCCGCCTATGCCGGCCTTGTACCCTCGACCTATTCGAGCGGCGGCAAGACCTTCCACGGCAAGATCATCAAGCAGGGCAACAAGTGGCTGCGCTGGGCTTTCGTGGAAGCGGTGACACCCGCCATCGTCACCGATCCGCAGCTGCGCGCCCAATACGAACACCTGAAAATCAGAGGAGTGAACAAGGCGCGTGTGGCCATCGCGCGCAAGCTTTTGACGATCGCCTTCCAGATCCTGCGTGACCAGCGCGCCTACGAGCCGCGCGGTGCCAGCCCCACGGAAGGCGCGTCGACGATATCCCGGTTGTCCTGATGATCGTCTAGCGAGCCCGGCAGGCCTGGGCTGCGCTCCTCAGGGAGAATGGGAAACCGGGAGCCGAACATCACTCTGTGACCGAAGCCAACGCATCAGGTCACGCATTGGAGATTGGTTCGAGAACCGAAGGGCGAGGAACCACCTGTCCAGCGGAAGCACGAGATTTAGCCGATCGGCGAAAACGTCGATCAACACGAAACCGAACCCAAGGAAAAGCTGCCAGTTGAAGGCGTTTTGCCCCTTGTGTTCTTTCATTGGAGGCAATCATGCTGTTCGGCCAATCCGTGTTCCAGTCCGTGCTCGACCGCCTGAAGGCGGAGGACGATGAAACCGTCGAACAGGATGCACCCGCCGCCGCCCGCGTAAGCGGTCTCAATACCGGCCTCGCGTTCGACGTCATGGAAGGCGTCTCGGCGTCGTCAGCGCGACCCAACCAGGCATACTTCGAGACAATGGAATTCGCCGCATCGGAGACCGTGGCCGAGCGGTCGCCTGAGCCCTTGCCGCCTCCTGAACCAGAGCCCGAGCCGGTGATGCCCGATCACCTCGAGCGCATCGCGCTTGAAGATATCGCGGCCGAACTGGACATTTCTGCGCGTGATACAGCCCAGAGCCTCAGCGAAAAGCGCCGCGCCTTTGCCAAGCAGAACCATCCCGATCGCGTCAACCCGCTGTTCCGCGAGAACGCCACCAAGCGAATGACGATAGCGAACCTGCTGATCGACCAGGCGCTGCGCCACCTTGCCCGCTGACTAGTCAGCGTCCTTCTTGGCTTCTGTATCTTCTGCCTCTTCCGCGTCATCGGGAGATGGCGCCGTGTCCGCCTCCGGCGACTGCGGCTTGTAGTTCCAGAACAGCATATAGGCCGCATAGACGCCTGCGCCGCCCGACAGGACCGCCCAGAATGGATCGCCGGTGATCATTTCGACCAGCGCCCAGCCAAAGCAAACGGCCACAATCAGGATGCGAGCCCACAGCGGGCGATAGGCCGGATGGTTCGGATCGATGAGTTGCATATTTATCCTGCGCGGTATTTCGATGACATGTCTTTAGGATGGATTCCGTAAATGTGAAAGAGCGCCGGGCTTGACGCGGCAGCCATTAAATGGAATGAAAATTCCACAAGCATCACAGTTCGGTTCATTTGTTCCGAATTCAAGGGAGGTTCTCATGACAGTCAGATTTGGTCTTCTCGGCGCCGGCCGTATCGGCAAGGTTCATGCGAAGGCCGTCAGCGGCGATGCCAATGCCAAGCTCGTTGCCGTCGCCGACGCCTTTCCGCAGGCCGCCGAAGCGATCGCATCGGCTTACGGCTGCGAGGTCCGCACGATCGACGCGATCGAAGCCGCCAAGGATATCGACGCCGTCGTCATCTGCACCCCGACCGACACCCACGCCGAACTGATCGAGCGATTCGCGCGCGCTGGAAAGGCGATCTTCTGCGAAAAGCCAATCGATCTCGACGTTGCCCGCGTCAAGGCCTGCATCAAGGTCGTCGACGAGACCAAGGCGAAGCTGATGGTCGGCTTCAACCGACGCTTCGACCCGCACTTCATGGCTGTTCGCAAGACGATCGATGATGGCCGAATCGGCGATGTCGAAATGGTAACGATCACCTCGCGCGATCCTGGCGCCCCGCCAGTCGATTACATCAAGCGTTCGGGCGGCATCTTCCGCGACATGACGATCCATGACTTCGACATGGCCCGCTTCCTGCTCGGCGAAGAGCCGGTTGCCGTCAGCGCGACCGCCGCCGTCCTCGTCGACAAGGCGATCGGCGAAGCCGGCGACTACGACAGCGTTTCCGTGATCCTGCGGACCAAATCCGGCAAGCAGGCAATCATCTCCAATTCCCGCCGTGCCACCTACGGCTACGATCAGCGCATCGAAGTGCATGGCTCGAAGGGCATGGTCGCTGCCGAGAACCAGCGTCCGGTCTCGATCGAGGTCGCCAACGGCGACGGCTATACCCGTCCGCCGCTGCATGACTTTTTTATGACTCGCTATACCGAAGCTTACGCCAACGAGATCGCGAGCTTCATCGCCGCAATCGAAAAGGGCGCGACCATCTCGCCGTCGGGCGCCGATGGCCTGGCTGCCCTCGCGCTTGCCGATGCCGCCGTGCAGTCCGTCAAGGAAGGCAAGCTCATCAAGATTGGCTGACGGCCCTCTCCCGACCGAAAGCCACCTGTGAAATGGCCGGGTCCCTGCCCGGCCATTTCTCGTTCCATCTGCACGATCCGCTAGGCGCACCGCTAATCCGATCCCTGGATACCGGACAAGACCAGCTCCTGATCGATCACCGACAATGCCCGGTCGAGATGACCCTCGAACACGAGGATCGATTCGTCGGGAACGACTCGGATCTCCGGCATTCCCTCCATCCGCACGACATGCGTCTGGCCAAGCCCTTCCTCGATCCCCGGTCGCAACAGATCATAGTAACGCGTTCCCGGCCCGGTGATGGCGATCGGCATGCGTTCTGTCAGACTTAGCAGACGCGAAAGCCCATTTCCGAGTGCAATACCGGCCTGCCTGAATGCCAAGGCAGACATGCGGTGCCCCTGTCGCGCTTGGGCGGCGATCTTGTCGAGCCCGGCGACCGGCACGAACTTGGCTGGGATCGTGTCGAGCGGCACTTCGAAGGCCATGCGCAAAATGGCGTAGAAGCCAGCATAAGCCTCGATGCATCCCCTGCTGCCGCAGCGACAAAGGCCGCCGTTTGCCATATGCAACATATGTCCAAAATTTGGGGCCGACACTTCACGCTCGCCCGGCCCCGTGCTCCGGACGATGCCGAGCCCGACACTATGTCCGAGCGACAAGGCGGCGAGCGACCGAAAATCAACCGGCCTCGCATTCGCTTCATGTGCGCCGAGTGCGGCTGCGACGAGCTGGGTCTCGTTCCCCAGAAAAATCCTGGCCTGCCAATCCGGCCGCAAGGCCGATTCGAAGTCGATCTGATTGCTGCCGAAAATCGGCGACCACACCAGTACAGGGTCGGTCGGATGCACCAGACCTTTGCTGCTGATCGATATCAGCAGCACCCTTTCCTGGGGCAGCTTCGAGCGTGAAAGAATGCGCGCAAGCCCCTGTTTAATAGAGGCAATAAACCGCTCGGCACCGGCGGGATCATGCGACCTTTCCTCGCTGAACCGGTCGATGAGTTTGCCTGCGTAGTCGACCAGCGAATATTGCACGCCGTCCGATGAAATGATCACGACGACAAGGTAGCCGCAGTCGCGCCGCTGTCGAAACAGCACGCGCGGACGCCCTCTTCCGCTACTTGGCTGCTGCTCGGATTTTTCAATGATTTGCGCTTTTTCGAGGTCAGCCGTGATTGCTGAAATCGTCGCGGAGGAAAGCTTCGTAAAGTCGGCAATCTCTGTATGCGCCAGCGCCCCATGTCGTCGAAGCGCAGCTAATACAAGGACGCTGTTTCTCTGCCGGACCAACTCCGTGCTCGACTTGGTCAGCATATATGCCGGCCTCTCCCCCTCGCATTCCGCCCTCGCTCACACCCCATCTCCAGCAATTTTTTCGCGACGCAACGAAGCCGGTAGTGCGGTGTTGACAGTTGAAAAAATCTCTGACACTTAATTTCTCGACTGTCGAGAAAATAATTAAAATTTCTCGCCAGCGAACCGCGGCGGCCGGAGGAACCACTGGCTGGGGCTGGCCGCTATTCACTCGGGAGGATATTTATGAAGTCTGTTTTAAAGCTGATGGCCGGGGCGGCCATCCTCGTGTCGGTGCACACCGCCGCAATGGCAGCTGATCTCGTCGTCGGCGTTTCCTGGTCGAACTTCCAGGAAGAGCGTTGGAAGACCGACGAAGCCGCCATCAAGAAGGCCCTCGAAGCCAAGGGCGCAAAGTACATTTCCGCTGATGCGCAGTCGTCTGCCGCAAAGCAGCTGACCGATGTTGAATCGCTGATTTCGCAGGGCGCGAATGCACTCATCGTTCTCGCCCAGGATAGCGATGCTATCGGCCCTGCCATCGAAAAGGCTGCTGCTGAAGGCATTCCGGTTGTCGGCTACGACCGCCTGATTGAAAATCCGGCTGCTTTCTACATCACCTTCGACAACAAGGAAGTCGGTCGCCTGCAGGCCGAAGGCGTATTCAAGGCCAAGCCGGAAGGCAATTACGTCTTCATCAAGGGTTCTTCGTCCGACCCGAACGCGGACTTCCTGTTCTCGGGCCAGATGGAAGTGTTGAAGGCTGCTGTCGATGCCGGCAAGATCAAGAACGTCGGCGAAGCCTACACCGACGGCTGGCTGCCGCAGAACGCCCAGCGTAACATGGAGCAGTTCCTGACCGCCAACAACAACAAGGTTGACGCCGTTGTTGCTTCGAACGACGGCACCGCCGGTGGCGCTGTTGCCGCGCTCGACGCACAGGGCATGGCAGGCACCGTTCCGGTTTCGGGGCAGGACGCCGACAAGGCTGCTCTGAACCGCATCGCGCTTGGTACTCAGACGGTTTCCGTCTGGAAGGACTCGCGCGAACTCGGCAAGCGCGCTGCTGAAATCGCGCTCGACCTCGCTGGTGGCAAGACGATGGGCAAGATCGACGGTGTCACCACTTTCGAGGGCGGCCCGAAGAAGGTGAAGATGCAGTCGATCTTCCTGAAGCCGGAGGCCATCACCAAGGACAACCTGAACGTCGTCATCGACGCCGGCTGGATTTCCAAGGCTGAAGCTTGCCAGGGCGTAAAGGCCGGCAGCGTCAAGGCCTGCGATTAATCTTCGCCAGGTCAATCAACACGCCGGCGCCGCAGCGGTCTCGTTGCGGCGCCGGATGCGGATGGTGCCTCCTCCACGGACACTCCCGCCTCGTAACGCACCGAACGCTTTGATTCCCTGCCAGAATAGTGCCGCGCCTTGAGCGGCCATTTCGGAAGTCTCTCGGTGGTCAATTCAAGAACAGGGCAACCTCGGTTCGGGCTTTTCGGGCACCCGCGCCACGGCCCAAACAATGGGGGAAACGGCAAACCCATGGCAAACATCACGCAATCCTCATCGAGCCATCCGCGCTCGGCGGAGGGCAACGCTTTTACGCGCTTCCTGCGCGCAACCGAGATCGACACGCGCCTGCTTGGCATGGTCGCCGCGCTGCTCGTCATCTGGATCGGCTTTCATCTCTACACCGGCGGGCTCTTCCTGACGCCGCGCAACCTCTGGAACCTCTCGGTCCAGACGACCGAAATCGCGGTTCTCGCGACCGGCATGGTGCTTGTCATCGTCACCCGCAACATCGACCTGTCGATCGGCTCCATGCTTGGCCTTGTCGCCATGATCATGGGCGTCGTCCAGGCGAAATTCCTGCCGCAGTACCTCGGCTTCGACAACTCCTGGACCTGGCTGATCACGTTGGTCTGCGGTCTGGTTGCCGGAACGCTGATCGGTCTTTTCCAGGGCGTCATCATCGCCTTCCTGGGTGTCCCCTCCTTCATCGTCACGCTCGGCGGCTTCCTCGCCTGGCGCGGTCTTGCCTGGTACGTGACATCGGGCCAGACGGTCGCACCTCTCGACACGACGTTCCGCATTATGGGCGGCGGCGCTGAAGGGGCTGTCGGAGCCACGTGGAGCTGGATCATCGGGCTTGTCGCCTGTGTGCTGATCGTCGTCGGCATCATCGGCTCGCGCCACCAGCGCAAGCGTTTCAACTTCCCACGCCGTCCGCTCTGGGCAGAGTATTTCTTGGCAGTTCTCGGCTGCACCCTAGTCCTTGGCGCCATCTGGGTGTCCACCATCTATTACTGGCCGGTGGCGATCGCCAAGAAGTACGCCGAAGCCAACAACATCGCCTGGCCGGAAACGGGGCTCTTCATCTCCTACGGCATCGCCGTGCCGGTGCTGATCGCCATTCTCGTCGGCATCGTCATGACCTTCATCGCCACCCGCTTGCGCTTCGGCCGCTACGTCTTCGCGATCGGTGGCAACCCTGAAGCAGCCGAGCTCGCCGGCATCAAGACCCGCTGGGTCGCCGTCCGGATCTTCGCGCTTATGGGCTTTCTCGCGGCTGTCGCCGCGGCGATCTCGACCGCCCGCCTCAACGCCGCCGCCAACTCGCAAGGCACGACCTACGAGCTCTATACGATCGCCGCAGCCGTCATCGGCGGCACCTCGCTCGCCGGCGGCACCGGTACGATCGCCGGCGCAATGCTCGGCGCGCTGGTCATGCAGTCGCTGCAATCGGGGATGGGCCTCGCCAACGTCGACACGCCCATACAAAATGTTGTCGTGGGCGCCGTGCTTGTCGTTGCCGTCTGGCTCGACACCGTCTATCGCTCGCGGTCGAAGTAAAGAGGAGTCCTAGATATGACTGATCAACGCACTCCCCTTGTGGAAATGAAAAACATCTCGATCTCCTTCGGCGGCATCCACGCTGTGGACAATGCTTCGGTCGATCTCTACCCCGGCGAAGTCGTCGCCCTTCTCGGCCACAACGGCGCCGGCAAGTCGACGCTCATCAAGATCCTCTCCGGCGCCTACAAGCGCGACAGCGGCGAGATCCTGATTAATGGCGAGCCGGCAGACATCCGCAATCCGCGCGATGCGAAGAAGTACGGCATCGAGACGATCTACCAGACGCTCGCCGTCGCCGATAACGTCGATGCCGCCGCCAACCTCTATCTCGGCCGCGAGATCCGCACGAAGTGGGGCACGCTCGATGACGTCGCCATGGAAGCCTCCGCGCGTGAGGTGATGGGCCGCCTCAACCCCAACTTCCGCCGCTTCAAGGAGCCGGTGAAAGCACTTTCCGGCGGCCAGCGGCAGTCTGTGGCGATCGCCCGCGCGATCCTCTTCGATGCCCGCATCCTGATCATGGACGAGCCAACGGCGGCTCTCGGGCCCCAGGAAACGGCGCAGGTCGGCGAGCTGATCAAGCAGCTGAAGAAGGAAGGCATCGGCATCTTCCTGATCAGCCACGACATCCACGACGTCTTCGACCTCGCCGATCGTGTCTCGGTGATGAAGAACGGCCAGGTCGTCGGCCATGCCCGCACCGAAGATGTCACCAAGGACGAAGTGCTCGGCATGATCATCCTCGGCAAGGTGCCGCCAAAGGCCATCCCCGGCCCCGGCGCCATGCAGGCCTGACCCGCAGACGTGAGACATAAAAGTCCGCCGCCCGCAAGAACGGCGGACTTTTCATTTTGTAGATTGAAGCCAGCGAGAAGCTAGGCTAAGAACCTCGCATCGGACAAGGCGATTCAAGCGCCTCGGCATGCACCCGTAGCTCAGCTGGATAGAGTGTTGGATTCCGATTCCAAAGGTCACAGGTTCGAATCCTGTCGGGTGCGCCATTTCAGAACAGAACTATGAACGCCGAACGCCGCCGTTTCTACGCTTGAAGCGGCGACCAACGTTCGCAGCAGTTCCGACTTCGATCCCATGATGCGAACCTCGTCGTCGGCAACCTCGACACGCTGCGCCAGCGCGCGTAGATGGTCGCGGCGGTAGCCGCCATCGTTGAGCTTGATCCGTTCACGGGCTTTGCGGGCAAACCCCTTGAGCATATCGGGGGTGACGCCCTGATTGCCTGAACTATCGAGCGCGAGCTGCGTGCGCTCCGCGTCGGCGGCGGCTTGATCCCGCAATGCCTTGAGGCTCACCATGCGTTCCTTTGCCATGGCGTCGTCCTTGTCCACCATGCCGGCTTCGATGGCGTCAAAGAGACGGCCGAGCCGCTGGTCGGCTTCCGTGATTCGCCTTTGAAGCTCGGCAAGATGCTCGCGGCGGCGTTCGGTGCGTTCCTGTCGGCGGTCGATGACGCTGGCAAGGACGGTTTCCAACCGCTTGGGCAGGAGCAGGCGGTCCCCGATATAATCGGCGACCGTATGGTCCAGCTTGTCCATGGGGATTGTGCGACCCTTGCAGCCGGTCTTGCCCTGCCGGGCCTTGGTCGAGCAGGTATAGTAGCGGTATGTCGCGCCCGTGCTGCCTTGGCCGGTGCGAAGGGTCATCGCTCCCCCGCACTTGGCGCAGAAGCAAATGCCGGTCAGGAGCGTCGGGCCGCTGGAGACACGTGCAGGCGTCACCATGGGATTGCGGGACTTGAGGCGGGCTTGCACCGCGTCGAACGTCTCGCGCTCGATTAGGGGCGGCACCGCCATGATAGCGACCTCGCTCTCCGGCTTCTTCTCCCGGTCCTTATGCGAGCGGGTGTTGAACCTGTGCTCGCCGATATAGGTGGTGCGGGTCAGGATGGCGTGGATTTGCGCCAATCCCCAACGCCCTCCGTCGCGGGTGAAGAAGCGGCGCTCGTTGAGATAGGTGGCGATGGCCTTTACGCCCATCGCGCCGGACGTGCCGTCTCCTTCGAGGAACAGGCGATAGATCAGCCGCACGGTGTCGGCGTGCAGCGGGTCGATCTCCAGCTTCTTCTTGATCTTCGATCCCCGCTGCTCGGCTGCGACGATGCGATAGCCGATAGGCGGCCGTGCGCCGTTCCAGAAGCCTTGCCGGGCGTTCTCATTCATGGCGCGCAGGACGTGCTTGGCGTTCTCCTTCGACTGGTATTCGTCGAACAGCGCCATGATCTGCCGCATCATCTGGTGCATGGGATCGTCGCCCATCTCCTGCGTGATGGACACCAGCTTGACGCCGTTCTTCGCCAGCTTTCTAACGTAGAACTCCATCTCGAAGTGATCGCGGAAGAACCGGCTGAACGAGTGGACCACGACAATATCGAAGGGCGCGGGCTTGGTCGTGCCCGCTTCGATCATTCGTTGAAACTCGGGGCGTTTGTCGTTGGTGGCGGTTGCGCCTGCTTCGATGAACGTCTCCACCAGTTGCAGGCCGCGTTGCTCGCAATAGGCTTCGCCCTGCCGCTTCTGGTCGGGAATGGAAATGTCATGCTCGGCCTGCCGGGCAGTCGAGACGCGCAGATAGAGGGCGGCACGGGCGGTAGTGGTTGGGCTGTGCTTGTTCATGCTTGGCCTCCCATAGCTTTCTTCGCCTTGGGGCGGTCGATCAGGGGCAACGCCAGCTCCACCCGGTCATGCACCACCTTGGGCGCGAGTTTGCGTCCATGCCCCGGTTCAAACCGCACAAGGCCATAGCTCTCCATGGTTTTCAGGGTGCGTGACAGGTTGGAGCCGGCCCGGCCGGTGATTTCCGCCAGTTCCTCCAGCGATGCCGGGGCTTTCTCGGCGATGATGCGCAGCAGTTCGCGGTTGCCGGCCGACAGCACCTTGGCAAAGGATTCGGTCGAGGTGAACCACACCTTCGGATCGCTGGGCGCAGGTTTTTCCTCGCCGCGCGCGATCCGCATGGTGCGGGCCTTCATTTCTTCATAGTCGGCAATCCCGACTTTCAATGTGGTCATAGGGCACCTCGTTCCTTCAATACCGCGTCCACGGTCTGCCAGAAGTCGGCCAGCAGCGTGGCCGCATCCTCGTAGGCGTAAGGCTTCACGGTCTGAAAGCGGTGCCGATGGTCCATCGGCTCGCCGCGCCTGCCCCGGCCGACCGGGTGGGCATTGTCGAAGCCGACCAGTCGTTCGCCCGAAGGCCCGTGAAGCGTGAGCGAATAATCGAGGCCGTGCGGCTTCTCCGGGGATGCCGGAACGCGGGTGACGACGAACTTCACCCAATGGCCGCCCTCTGGATCGACAAAGAGCATCTGTCCGTCGAGGTCCAGAAGCGTGTCGAGGCCCGGATCACGATCCGCGCTCATGCCTTTTTCCTATCAGTTTGAGATAGGAATTGCAAGCTGTCATCCGGCTTTCCCGGGTTCAAGAGTTCGTCGAACACATCGCCGAACCAGCGCTCGAACACGTCAATCTCGGCCTCGGTAACGGGAATGTCCTCCGGCCAATCGTCGGTAACGCGCATCCTCTGGCCGTCCGGGCCGAGAAGTGGCGTGTTGCCGGCTCGCGTCCGGTCGTCCGGCGTAGGATCGTCGGCGTAGTCGAACAGATCGTCGGGAAGTGGTTCGGGGATCGACTGTCGCGGTCGCCCTTTGCGGGCGCGGCGGCGCTCTGCGCACATGGAATCCTCCTTGGTTCTGGCGGATTCCGGGGCGCTATTGGCCCCGGAATTAAGCGAACCATGGAGGGCAGTCGGCGGCCTGTAGCGTGCCGCATTTGCGCCTATGCGCTGGCGGCACCCCTGCCGGAATGGGGTTAGCTGGAGGCTCGCCGCGCCTTGGCGAAACCGCGATCCGTGGCGATGAAGTGTTGAAGCATCGGAACGATGAGCTTGGCGGGATCGGCAACGGGCTGGCCGCTCTCGCGGGCCAGCACCTCGGCATAGGCGATCAGATCGCGGTGAAGCGGCGCGGGCAGTTCCACCGTCACCTTGACAGGCTTGTCGTCGGGCAGCGGGCCGAGTTTCAGTTTCGTCATGGTCAACCTCCTGCCGGCTCGAACACAAGATCGCGGGTGACGATGATCCTGACCGGAAAGCCCGGCCGGATGGTGAGCGTCGGCGCAACCTGCAACTGGCGCTGGACGATCTGCTGGCCGGCCTGATTGACGGTATCCTGCGCCCCGTCGCGGATGGCGCGGATCAGCCGGTCCTCGTCGCTCGTGGCCAGCTCCGAGCCGACTGCAAGCAGCGTGGATAGCCCTGCGGCCTTCATTAGATCCCACCAATGGTAATCAACACCGTCCTCAAGGCCGGCATAGCCGCTGGCGTCCGCGCCCGGCAGGCGCTCCAGAACGATGGAGCGGCCGCCCGGCAGGATCAGGCGGTTCCACACCAAGAGCACCCTGCGCTGGCCGAAGGTCACGCCGTCATCGTATTGGCCTATGATGCGGGTGCCCTGCGGGATCAGGAGCAGCGAGCCGGTCGGGCTGTCATAGACGTTCTCCGTCACCTGCGCGGTGATCTGGCCCGGAAGGTCGGAACGGATGCCGGTGATGAGCGCGGCCGGGATCACGGCCCCGGCCTGAAGGATATAGGGCGATGCTGGCGGCACAACGCGATCCGGGGCGACGGTCTGCCGGTCCACCGGCCCGTTGAGAAACGCCGCGTGGCGATCCTGTGTCGCGGGCTGCCCGCCGAGGCCAAGACCGGCAAGGCCGGGCATGGCCGTGCCGGCTGGCGCTACCGTGCGCGGGCCGGACTGGAAAAAGACGTTGCTCAAGCGCGCGGCTTCTTCCTCGGCCCTGCGGCGTTCTTCCTCGGGATCGACGGCGGGCGTCGTCATGACGGGCGGCGCGACTGGCTGGCCCCTGTTCTGCGCGTCAAGGATCGGGCGGCCAAGGTCGCCCGGCAGCGCGGGACCGAGCACCGGGCCGCTATAGTCGCTCGGCAGGCCCGCCAGCCCATCGGCGGTTTGCCGGTTGTTGGTCGAGTAAAGTTCGCCGCCGTCCGGCCCTCCGTCGCGGGTCTGGAGCGCGTAGATCAGCGCCCCGCCGAAGCCGAGAAGCGCGACGGCTCCGACGCCTGCCAGCATTTTGCGGGACAGGCGGGTGACGCGGGGCGATTCAGCGCGCAGGCGCATGGGTGCGGCGGTATCGGTATCGCTCATGAGGACGATCCTCCCGTGGTCGCGCTGGCCGGCTGGGCTGCGGCCTGCGTCGGGTTGGTGCGGACGATCCTGACCGTCTGCTGGCGGTTGCCAGAACCAAGGCGCAGTTCGGCCGTGCCGAACAGGCGGTCAACGATCAGGACGTTCTGGTGGACACGGCTGTTGACGATCTGCGGCTCGCCGTTCGCGCCAAGCACGAAGATCGGCGGCATCTCGCCCTGCACGATCCCAGCCGGGAAGACGATATAAACGCGCCTGCCGTCATCGAAGACGGAAACCGGCCGCCATGGCGGGCTATCGCCCTGCACCTGCAACCCATAACGATAGTTCCGCGCTGCCTCGGCGGGAATGATGGGTGCGGCCGGAACGGTCTGGCGCTGGCCGGCAGGCGGTGCGGGATAGGCCCATGCCACGGCCGGCATGTAGAGCGATTCCCGCGCGCGCAGCTCGAGCATGTAAGTGCGCCGGTCGGTGGTGACGACAAGGTTGGTGGAAATGTCGGGGCGCGTCGGCTTCACGAGGATATGGACACGGCGGTTTGCACCGCTGCCGCTCTCTGTGTCGCCGATAATCCACCTTGTCGTATCGCCGGCCGCGATCGGCCCCGCGCCTGTCAGGCTCTCGCCTGGCTCCAGCGCAATGGTCGTGATCTGCCCGACTGCGGCATAGACCTGATAGAGCGCGCCTTCCGACCACGGATAAATCTGGATGGCGTTGTAGTAGCCTTCCCGGCGCGGCTCGACGCGGGCGGCGGCATTTGCGTTCTCGACGCGGCCGGTCGGTGTGCCTGCGGCGGTGCCGCCGCGCGCCACGGTCCATGCCGGGGGCACATGCAGCGGCCGGGGCGTGTTGTCGGTTGCCGCCGCCTGCACGGTCGGCAGCGGCGGAACGCTGGCATCGTAGCTGAATTGCGGTGTCCGGTTGGTCGCGCAGCCTGCCAAAGTAATTGCAAACGCCGTCGCAAAAATCGCATAGGTTAGCGACTTCAGGATCAGTAAGGAGGAATCGACAGAATGGATTCTGTGCCGACGATTGTTGCCCGGTATATCGACGCCTACAACAGGATGAATGTTCAGGCGATGCTCGACTGCCTGTCGGGCGACGTTCGGTTTATCAACAGATCGAACGGAGAGACGACGAACGAAACGCACGGGATCGAGGCATTCCGCGCGCTGGCGGAACAGGGCGTCCAGTTGTTTGCTGAAAGAGAACAGACGATCCTCGACTGTATCGCGATAGACGACCGTGCAGCCGTGCGCATCGGCTATCGCGCCAAGGTCAAGACCGACCTGCCCAATGGCTGGAAGGCCGGGCAGGAGATCGAGATGACGGGCACCTCGTTTTTCATGATCTCCGAGGGAAAGATCAGCGAGGTGATTGATGCAAGCTGAAGTTTTCATTGGCTCATCTCCCGCGACCACGAAATTGCGTTGACGTAGATTCCGAGCGGATTGGCGCGCAGGCGCTCGGCATTGCGAGGCGGCTGGATCACGATGGTCAGGATCGCGGTCCAGCGTTCGGTCGTGGAGAGTTGGCCGTTCTCGAAATGGCGTTCGGTCCACGCCACTCGGAAGCTGTTGGGGGACGCGCGGATGACGCTCGAGACCTCGACGGCGACCTGCTGACGGCCGACGCGGGTGAACGGGTCGTTGGCGCGGGCGTAGTCGTTCAAGGCAGCCGCGCCTCGATCCGTGGTCCACTCATAAGCCCGAAGCCAATTCTGGCGGACAATGATCGCATCGGCCGGGATCGCGCGGACCTGCTCGATGAAGCGGCCGAGGTGGAAAGCGATTTGCGGGTCAGTCGGGCGATAGTCGGCTAGGGCCGGCGCGACGGTCTGCGCCTGCCCGAGATTATCGACCTGAACAACCCAAGGCACCACGGTCCCGCGCGCCGACTGCCAGACCAGCGCCGAGGCGAAGCCGGCCGAAAGGATCAGGGAGCCGAAGGCCATGAGCCGCCAGTTCCTTGCCTGCACGCGGGCAGAGCCGATGCGCTCGTCCCACGCCTGCGCGGCCTTCTGGTAGGGCGTCTCGGGTTCGGGTGATTTGCCGTAATGAGTTGCGGGTCGTTTGAAGATGCTCATGAGCGGTCACTTTCGGAAAGGTTGACGGAGGAACCGGAGCCGTGGCTGTCGCCGGAGCGGACGGCATGGGCTGTCATGGCGGTGCCGTGGTTGAGGGCCTGCCGGCGCTGCATCCGCTGCGCCCAAGCCGGGGGACCATCGGGGGAAGTCGGCGGCGCGGCGGCCGGGGCGGCGCTCGCGCCGCCGACCGTGCTCATGGTCGAGCTGCCGCCAGTCGCGCCGAAGCCGGCCTTTGCGCCAGCGGAGAAGCTGGACTTGACGCTTTCGCTTGCTTGGGATGTTGCGCTGGAGGCTGCGCGCTTGAGCGGCGAGACGGCGGCCGAGCCTGCCGCTCGGGCGACACCGCCGAGGCCGGAGGCAACGCCCGCCGCTCCGGTCTGGCCGAGCGAGCCGAGGTTATAGGCAGCGGTCGCCGCGCCCGCGGCGGTCGCGCCTCCCCGAACGGCCGCGGCTCCACCGGACAGGGCAGCAGCACCACCTTTGGCGGCGAGCATGGCCCCGCCGCCAGCGGCGACGCCTGCACCTGCGACCGCAAGGCCGGTTCCCACGGCTGCGCCCGCGCCGAGTTGCGGGCCGCCAGAGACGATGCCGTTGGCGATACCGGGACCGAAGATGCCGAGGCCGAGCAGAGACAGCGCGGCAAGCACAATCGCCATGGCCTCGTCGATGGTCGGGGTTGCCCCGCCGAAACCGGCCGTGAATTGCGAAAACAAGGTGCTGCCTATGCCGATGATGACGGCGAGCACCAAGACCTTGATGCCGGACGACACCACGTTGCCCAAAACCTTCTCGGCCATGAACGCGGTCTTGCCGAACAGGCCGAAGGGGATCAGCACGAAGCCGGCCAGCGTGGTCAGCTTGAACTCGATCAGCGTCACGAAAAGTTGGATCGCCAAAATGAAAAACGCGAGCACCACAAGCGCCCACGCGAACAGCAGGCACGCGATCTGAATGAAATTCTCGAAGAAGGCGATCCAGCCCATCAGGTCGGAAATGGAATCGAGCAGCGGCCGGCCGGCATCAAGGCCGGTCTGCGCCACGCGGCCCGGCCGCATCAGATCGGAAACGGAAAAGCCGGTACCCGACGCCATGAGGCCGAGGCCGGCGAAGCTCTCGAAGACGATGCGGGCGAGGTTGTTCCAGTTTGAAATGATGTAGGCGAAGACACCGACAAACAGGGTCTTCTTGACCAGCCGCGCGATAATGTCGTCATCCGCGCCCCATGCCCAAAAGAGCGCGGCAAGCGTCACGTCGATGACGATGAGCGTCGTGGCGATGAAGGCGACCTCGCCGCCGAGCAGCCCGAAACCGCTGTCGATGTAGGAGGTGAATACGCCGAGAAAATTGTCGATGACGCCCGTGTTGCCCATGGTCAGCGCGCCTCGCTGCGGTCACGGCCGAGGAAGCGGTCGCGGGATTCAGCCCATGCGGCGAGGCAGTCGGTGTCACTCGCCGCCGCCTCGCCGAGCTGCTGGCAACGGCGCAGGGTTTCGCGCAGGGGATCGGCCGGTGGCTGGAAGGCCGACGCCGGGGGTAGCACGGAAGGTTCGTCCTTCCGCGCCATGTCGATTGCGGTCGCCGTGACGGCGATGGCGATGAACACCACGGCCCCGAGCCGGGCCAGCATCTTGCCGTCCATGGCGAGCCTCCCGTCAGTTGTTGCCGTTGAACATCTGCGCGTTGCCGGGCTGGTATCCGCTGCCCGGCGTCAGGAACCGTTCGCGCTGGATGCGGCCCTGCTCGGCGGCGGTCGCGCGCTCTGCCTCGGTCAGCGCGTCGGCGCGGCCGTTTGCCGAGATGACCGCGATTAGGTCGGAAAGCTGCTGCGACTGGAGCGCGAGAAGCTGGTTGCCGGCCTGCGTCGCCTGCAATGCCCCGGTCGCGCCCTGACTCTGGCCGACAAGCGCGGCCATCTCGGCGCGGTTGCTGTCGATGTTGCCGACCGCACCCGCCTGAACGCGCATCGCGTCCTGCAAGCCGCCAACGGTATTCTCCCAGCGGCCGCGCGCATCGGCGACAAGCTGGGCTTCGGTCGCCGAAAGCGAGACGTTGCCATATTGCTGCTGGAACGCTTGGTCGATCTGCCCGACCTCGAACGCGATGTTCTGCGCTTGGCCGAGAAGCTGCTGCGTGCGCTGGACGTTCTGCTGGAGCTGCTGGAGCGAGGAATACGGCAGGCTCGCCAGATTGCGGGCCTGATTGATGAGCATTTGCGCCTCGTTCTGGAGGCTGGTGATCTGGTTGTTGATCTGCTCCAGAGTGCGCGCTGCCGTGAGCACGTTCTGCGCATAGTTGGACGGGTCATAGACGATGCGGCCGAAACCGAATTGCGCATGGGCCGGGCTTGCCAGCATAGGCGACAACGCGACGGGCACGGCGAGCGCCAGCGCGAGGGCCGAGGCCCCGACGATCTTGGAATAGGTCATGGAAGAATCTCCTGTGTGGGGTGGATATCCGGCGCGGCCGGCGCGGCGGATTCCGGTCGGTCGGCGAGATTGGTGAGGTTCGGGATCAGGTCGGCAGCCCAATCGACGCCGCGCGCCTGTAGCCATGCGGCGAGGAAGCCATCGCGGCCGTGTTCGGCGACAATCTGCGCGATGAGCGTCTGGTCGGATTTGGCGGATGCGGCGCAGAGCGCGAGGCCGACTTCGGACAGGCCAAGCTCGAACAGGCGATTGCCCCTGCGGCTTTGGCAGTAATAATCCCGCTTGGGCGTGGCCCTTGCGAGGATTTCGATCTGCCTGTCATTGAGGCCGAAGCGGCGATAGATGGCCGTGATCTGCGGCTCGATGGCGCGCTCGTTCGGCAGCAAGAGCCGCGTCGGGCAGCTCTCGATGATGGCGGGCGCGATGTTGCTCCCGTCAATGTCGGACAGGCTTTGCGTGGCGAAGATGACGCTGGCGTTCTTCTTGCGCAGCGTTTTCAACCATTCGCGGAGCTGGCCGGCGAAACCCTCGTCGTCCAGCGCGAGCCAGCCTTCATCGATGATGAGAAGCGTCGGCCGCCCGTCGAGCCGGTCGCCGATCCGATGGAACAGGTAGGCGAGCACGGCCGGAGCCGCGCCGGTCCCGACCAGCCCCTCGATCTCGAACGCCTGCACGTCCGCCGATCCCAAATGCTCTGTCTCGGCGTCGAGTAACCGGCCATAGGCCCCACCGACGCAGAACGGCCGGAGCGCCTGTTTCAGATCGTTGGATTGCAGCAGCACGGCAAGGCCGGTGATGGTGCGTTCCTCGACGGGGGCCGAGGCCAGCGAAGTCAGCGCCGTCCAAAGATACTCTTTGACCTCGGGCGTGATGGTTAGCCCCTCGCGCATGAGGATGGCGGCGATCCAGTCCGCCGCCCATGCGCGTTCATAGGTATCGTGGATGCGGGCAAGCGGCTGGAGCGAAACGGACGTCTCGGCCCCTTCCGTGAGGCCGCCGCCCAAATCGTGCCAGTCGCCGCCCATGGCGAGCGATGCGGCGCGGATCGAACCGCCGAAGTCGAAGGCAAAGACTTGGCTGGCCTCATAGCGCCGGAACTGTAAGGCCATGAGGGCGAGCAGCACGGATTTGCCCGCGCCAGTGGGGCCGACGACAAGGGTATGGCCTACGTCGCCGACATGGAGGCTTAGCCGGAACGGGGTTGAGCCTTCGGTCTTTCCAAAGAGCAAAGGGGGCGCACCGAAATGCTCGTCCCGTTCCGGCCCCGCCCACACCGCCGATAGCGGGATCATGTGGGCGAGATTCAAAGTGCTGATGGGCGGCTGACGGACATTCGCGTAGGCGTGTCCGGGCAGGCTGCCGAGCCATGCATCAACCGCGTTGACGCTCTCGGGCATGGCGGTGAAGTCGCGGCCCTGAACGATCTTCTCGACCAGGCGCAGCTTCTCGTCGGCAAGGCGCGGGTCGGCATCCCATACGGTGACGGTCGCCGTGACGTAGGCCATGCCCGCCACGTCCGCCCCAAGCTCCTGCAACGCCATGTCGGCGTCGAGCGCCTTGTTGGCGGCGTCGGTGTCCACAAGCGCGGACGCCTCGTTTGTCATGACCTCTTTCAAGATCGCGGCGACGCTCTTGCGCTTGGCGAACCATTGGCGACGGATGCGGGTCAGCAGCCGGGTTGCATCGGTCTTGTCGAGCAGGATCGCGCGGGTGCTCCACCGATATGGGAACGGCAGCCGGTTCATTTCGTCGAGCAGGCCCGGCGTCGTCGCGGTCGGGAATCCCACGATGGTCAGCACGCGCAGATGCGCGTCGCCAAGGCGCGGCTCCAGCCCGCCGGTCAAGGGCTGGTCGGCGAGCAGCGCGTCGAGGTGCATGGGCACCTCGGGCACGCGCACACGATGCCGGTTGGTCGAGATGGTGGAATGGAGATAGGTCAGCGTCGCGCCGTCATCCATCCAACGGCACTCGGGCATGAAGCCGTCAAGCAAGGCCAGCACGCGGTCGGTGCGGTCGATGAAGCCGCGCAGGACTTCCCACGGGTCCACCCCCGTTTTCTCCCGGCCCTCGTAGAGCCATGCCTCAGTGCGGGCGGCTTCCTCGGCCGGGGGCAGCCAGAGGAAGGTGAGGAAGTAGCCGGACACGAAATGCGCGCCCGCTTCCTCGAAACCGGCCTTACGCTCGGCATCGACCAGCGCCGACGCGGGATCGGGAAAGGTGCTGTCGGGATAGGTGGCGGCTTCGCTGCGCTGCGCCTCGACGAAGATGCTCCAGCCGGAGCCGAGGCGGCGCACGGCATTGTTGATGCGGCCGGCGACGGCGACTAGCTCGGCCGCGACGGCGGAATCCAGATCGGGACCGCGAAACTTCGCCGTCCTCTGGAAACTGCCGTCCTTGTTGAGCACAACGCCCTGACCGACCAGCGCGGCCCATGGCAGATAATCAGAGAGGCGCGCGGCGGTGCGGCGGAATTCGGAAAGGTTCATCATGGCTGCACCCTCAAACCGCCAAATGACCGGGGATGCGGAGATGCCGCCGCCCGACCTCGACAAAGAGGGGATCGCGCTTTGCCGCCCATACGGCCGCGAAGTGGCCGATTGCCCAGATGGCGATGCCGATCAGCCAGAGGCGCAGGCCGAGGCCCACGGCTCCGGCCAGCGTTCCGTTCATGATGGCGATGGCGCGCGGAGCGCCGCCGAGCAGGATATGTTCGGTCAGCGCCCGGTGAACCGGGACCGTGAAGCCCGGCACGGCATCCAGTTGCTCGAACGCGACGGCCATCAAACGAGCGCCCCGCCGCCGAACGAGAAGAACGACAGGAAGAAGCTCGACGCGGCGAAAGCAATCGACAGGCCGAACACGATCTGGATCAGACGGCGAAAGCCGCCGCTGGTGTCCCCGAACGCGAGGGTCAAGCCGGTGGCGATGATAATTATCACCGCGATAATTTTTGCGACGGGTCCCTCAATGGACTGAAGGATTTGCTGAAGCGGTTGCTCCCACGGCATCGACGATCCCGACGCATGGGCGGCCGGGGCGAGCATGAAGCTGATAGCAAGGGTGGATGCGGCGGTCGCGGCGAAGCGATAGCCGCGCGAAATCGTGCGGATCATGAAGATTCTCCTGTGCTGGTTTGGATTGCGGGGGTGATGCGGTAGTCGCCGTCCGGCCCCAGCCCTTCGACGCGGGCAAGCTCGGCAAGCCGGCGCGCGGAACCGCGCCCGGAAAGGACAGCAACAAGGTCGATTGTCTCGGCGATCAGGGCGCGCGGGACGGTGACGACAGCCTCTTGGATGAGCTGTTCAAGGCGACGGAGCGCACCGATGCCGGTGCCTGCATGGATGGTGCCGATGCCGCCGGGGTGTCCCGTTCCCCACGCTTTCAGGAGGTCGAGGGCTTCCGATCCGCGCACCTCGCCGATGGGGATGCGGTCGGGGCGCAGGCGCAGCGAGGAACGCACCAGATCGGAAAGCGTCGCCACGCCGTCTTTCGTCCGCATCGCCACTAGATTGGGCGCGGCGCATTGCAGCTCGCGCGTATCCTCGATGATGACGACGCGATCCGCCGTCTTCGCCACCTCGGCGAGCAGCGCATTGGTCAGCGTGGTCTTGCCGGTGCTGGTGCCGCCCGCCACGAGGATATTTGCGCGGGAGGAAACGGCCGCGCGTAACGTCGCGGCCTGATCGGTGGACATGATCCCCGCCGCCACATAGTCGTCGAGGCTGAACACGGCGACGGCGGGCTTGCGGATGGCGAAGGTCGGGGCGGCGACCACGGGTGGCAGCAGGCCCTCGAATCTTTCGCCAGACTCCGGCAGCTCGGCCGAGATGCGCGGGCTGCGGGCATGAACCTCCGCGCCGACATGATGCGCGACCAGCCGAACGATGCGTTCGCCATCGGCGGCGGACAGGCGCTCGCCCGTATCGGAAAGCCCTTCGGACAGGCGGTCGATCCACAACCGCCCGTCCGGGTTCAACATCACCTCGACCACGGCCGGGTCTTCGAGCAGCCGGGCAATGGCGGGGCCGAGCGCGGTGCGCAACATGCGTGCGCCGCGCGCAATGGCTTCCGGTCTTTGGTGGTTGGTGGTCATGTCGGCCCCGGCTTCTTGCGGGGACGCGACAGGCCATCCCCGGATCGGGGTCGATTAAGAGAGGCCGAAATCTGGCCGGTTCAACAAGTATCTAGCTGCGTGCGGTGATCGGCGGCGAACGGCGGTAAATAGGATGGGTCCGAATACTTATTCTTGATCGCCGTTGCTCTCGGACTCGTCCGGCAACGGATCGTCGGGAAGTGAGTCGAGGTCACGCGACAGCTCTTTGAGGAACCTGTCGCCCGTCGCCAGACGCCGTCCGAGATTCTGCATGAAGCCCTCAAAGCGCTCCGCGCCTTTGGCGCGGGCAGCGGATTGTGCGGCTCCCGTAAGCGGCGGCGTGAGGGTCATCCAGAAATGGATGAACTGCGCGACCGCCTCGCCAAGGACGGCGAGATCTAGGTCGAGCGTGTCGATCTGGCGGCCGAGCTTGTCCAAGCGGCGCGACATGGCGGCTTCAAGCTGGTCGGCGGAATCGCCGGACAGGTAGGACATGACCGCCGCCTCAACGATGGCGGATTTCGAGACATTGCGGCGCAGCGCCACCGAGCGGCGCAGCGCCATCGCCTCGATCTGTGGAATGAGCGCGGGGTCGAAATAGAGATTCAGGCGGGTTCTGGTTGCCATGGGCGTATCCTCAAAGGTCGATTCCATCATCGGGGTTCATCGCCACCTGCCGCGCCACCATCCTCATGCGCTGGCGCATGGCGCGGGCCTTGGCCGCGTCAACGTCCGGCTCGTCGTCCAGAAACTCGAACTCCTGTTCGGGGGATGGCGGCGGGGCGACGATTTCCTCATGCTCGGGCAATTCCGGCTCGCGGCGGATGCCCGCATTGGCCGGATCGCCTTCGGCCTCGCTTCCGCACGTCGCGGAACGGCTTTCCGCCGCGACCACGCGGCCGGACCAATCATCGGCGGATGGGCTGGGCGCCAGCGGAGCGGCGACCAGATCGGGCGGGGTCAGGATGCGTTCCTGCAATCGCGCATCCTCGAAATAGCGCGCCTTGATGGCGCGGATCGGCGGCGTGCCCGCGACCATGACGATTTCGTCGGTGGGTGGAAGCTGCATGATTTCGCCCGGCGTGAGCAGCGGCCGGGCCGTCTCCTGCCGCGACACCATCAAGTGACCTAACCACGGGGCTAGGCGGTGCCCTGCGTAGTTGGTGGAGTCGCGCAGCTCGGTCGCCGTGCCTAATGCGTCTGAAACACGCTTCGCCGTCCTTTCGTCGTTCGTGGCGAAGCTGACGCGGACGTGGCAGTTGTCGAGGATCGCGTTGTTCGGGCCATAGGCGCGCTCGATCTGGTTGAGGCTCTGCGCGATCAGGAAGCCTTTGATTCCGTAGCCCGCCATGAAGGCGAGCGCCGATTCAAAGAAATCGAGCCGGCCGAGCGCCGGAAACTCGTCCAGCATCAATAGCAGCCGATGGCGCTTGCCGGAGGTGGTCAATTCCTCGGTCAACCGCCTGCCGATCTGGTTGAGGATCAGGCGGATAAGCGGCTTTGTGCGGTTTATGTCGGACGGCGGCACGACAAGGTAGAGCGTGACGGGCTGGCGGCTGCCGACCAGATCGGCAATGCGCCAGTCGCATCGCGCCGTCACCCGCGCCACCACGGGATCGCGGTAGAGGCCGAGAAACGACATGGCGGTGGAGAGCACGCCCGACCGTTCGTTCTCGGATTTGTTCAACAGCTCGCGGGCCGACGACGCGATGACGGGATGAACGCCCGCCTCGCCGAGATGCGGCGTATCCATCATGGCGCGCAAGGTCGCCTCGACCGGACGGCGGGGATCGGACAGGAAGTTGGCGACGCCCGCCAAGGTCTTGTCCTTCTCCGCATAGAGAACATGCAGGATCGCGCCGACCAGCAGCGAATGGCTGGTCTTTTCCCAATGGTTGCGCTTGTCGAGACTGCCTTCGGGATCGACCAGAATATCCGCGATGTTCTGCACGTCGCGGACTTCCCATTCCCCCTGCCGCACTTCGAGCAGCGGATTGTAGGCGGACGATCTGGCGTTCGTGGGATCGAACAGCAGGACGCGGCCATGCTGGGCGCGAAAGCCGGCCGTCAGAGTCCAGTTCTCGCCCTTGATGTCGTGGACAATGCAGCTTCCCGGCCATGTCAGCAGCGTCGGTACCACCAGCCCGACACCTTTGCCGCTGCGAGTCGGGGCGAAGCACAACACATGCTCCGGCCCGTCATGGCGCAGATAGTGCCGGTCGTATCTGCCGAGCACCACGCCATCGGGGCCGAGCAGACCGGCGGCGCGGATTTCGCGATCCTCCGCCCATCGCGCCGAACCATAGGTGGCGACGTTGCGCGCCTCCCGTGCCCGGATGATCGACATGAGGATGGCGGCGGCGATGGCGATGAAACCGCCGGACGCCGCGATGATGGCACCTTCGACGAAGATTGCGGGCGCATAGGCGTCAAACGAAAACCACCACCAGAAGAAGGCCGGCGGATAATAGACCGGCCAGCCCGCCAGCTCGAACCACGGATTGCCAAGCTGGAGCTGGAAGCGGAGGCGGAACGCCGTCCATTGCGTCGCTGCCCACACCATCACCAGAACGATGGTGAAGACGACAGCGATTTGACCCCAAAGGATTCGGCCTCCGCGCAATGCAGGCTCCAGTCGGCAAAAGAAACGGAGCCGATCAGAGAGTAGGCAAAACCGGACAGGCAACAGGAAAGGGGGTGCGGGAGGGCTACCGGATACTATCGGCGGCAAATAGGACGGGTTGCGTTCACCGCCATCCGGCCGGGTGATCGCCGCTGCGCAACTGGCCGGGCGAATCGCCGCAACGCCTCATATTGTTTGCAAGGTTGAGCAGGTTTTTCAGGGTGGCGCTGCGATTGAACGGCGACCAGACGGCGGTGAACGCAACCGGCTCTGGCTCATCGGCGAAAGGCAGGAAGACGATGCCGGACGTGGGCAGCAGCGCCGTAGCTGCTCCGACGATGGTGATGCCGAAGCCCTGTCCGACCATGGACAGCAGCGCGCCACGCCCCACGTCGAAGCGCAGGATTGACGGCGCGGGCCAGCGCCCGGCATGGCGCAGCACGATATGGCTATGAACCTGCGGACCTGTGCCGCCATGCCGGACAAGAAACGTCTCGCCTGCCAGATCGGCCCATGTGACGGCCGACTGCCCGGCGAGTGGATGCCCATCCGGCAGCACGGCAACCAACTGTTCGGTCCAGATCGGGTGGGTGTGGCAGTCTGGCAGCTCGGGCGTGCCCGCGACAAACACCACGTCCAGCCGGTCGGCGCGAAGCTGCATCACCGCTTCGCGAGCTGTCCCTTCCGTCATCTCGACTTCAACGCCGGGATGGTCCTCGCGGTATTGGCCGATCAGCTTTGCGAGGAAGCTGTGCGGGATCAGGGCATGGATACCGATACGAAGCCGGCCGCTTTCTCCCGCTGCCGCCATGCCGGCGGTCTTCACTGCATGGTCCAGTTGATCGACGCCGGCCGCTATCCGCTCGACGAAGTGGTGTCCGGCCTCGGTCAGTCGGACGCCGCGCGCGTGACGCTCGAACAGAAGGATACCAAGGTCTTCTTCCAGCGCCTTCACGCGGGCGCTGACGCTGGATTGCGCCACGCCGAGCGCATTGGCGGCGTGGCGGAAGTTCAGATATTCGGCAACGGCGAGTGTCTGGATCAGCGATGCGAGGGGGATACGCGATCCGAGCGTGGTCGGCATACCCCATGGGCAACCATCCATCGGTGCTGATCGCCGCCGCATCGCTCAAATGCCACTACAGTGCTTTGTTCCACGCCGTAGCAGACGCAGGTGCTTGGCTCCCTTAGAATGACGCATTGGATTACCCCTCCTACTATGTCGCCTACCGCGCATAAGTGACTTGCATGATGGAAGTTACACCATTATGGATGTGTCATGCAACGAACAAGCTTTCTGTCATTCGAGTGTCCCGCAGCCCGAGCGCTGGAAAGCGTCGGTGACTGGTGGAGCATCCTGATCCTGCGAGACGCCTTCCAAGGGCTTAGCAAATTCGATGAATTCGAGAAGAATCTCGGTATTTCCGCGAACATTTTGGCGAGGCGATTGAAGCATCTCACGGCGGAAGGACTGTTTGAAAGGCAACGATACAATGATCATCCGCCTCGATTTGAATACGTCCTTACCGACAAGGGGCGAGATTTCTATCCGGTAGCAATCGCCCTGTTCGCATGGGGGAACCGGAACCTTGCGCCCAATGAAATAGCCATGCGCCTTGGTGACAAGAAAACCGGACAGGAGAGGACCGCCGTTATCATCGACGCGAATACAGGAGAAGCAATCACTCCCGAAAACACCGTTCTTCTGGCAGGCCCCGCCGCAACAGAGGAAACGATGCGCGTCATAAATCGCATGAAGCGAATAAGCTCAGAAAAAGAAACGGAATAATCCAATGCGCCGAATTGTTGTAACCGGCATGGGTTTAGTTGGCCCCCTTGGTTCTGGCACTGAAATAAGCTGGAAAAGACTCCTCGACGGGAAATCGGGAATCAGGAATTTGCCTGATGAAATCTCCAATGATCTACCGGTGAAAATCGGGGGAATCGTTCCCAGCCTGATTGAAGATTCCGAAGCCGGTTTTGATCCAGATTTAATCGTTGACACAAAGGATCAACGAAAAATGGATCGCTTCATTCTGTTTGCACTTGCGGCCGCGAAGGAGGCTCTTGAAACGGCAGGATGGCATCCCACGAGCGACTACGAACGTGAGCGCACGGCGACAATTATCGCCTCTGGTATAGGCGGGTTTCCTGCTATCGCTTCGGCAGTTCGCATAACGGATACACGGGGAGCACGGAGGCTCTCACCGTTTACCGTGCCGTCGTTTCTTGCCAACCTTGCAGCAGGACACGTTACCATCAGGCATGGATTTACAGGCCCAATTGGCACGCCTGTAACCGCCTGCGCTGCGAGCGTTCAGGCCATCGGAGACGCCGCGCGGCTGATACGCTCCAACGAAGCCGATATCGCTCTGTGCGGTGGAGCAGAAGCGTGCATTGACAAGGTTAGTCTCGGGGCATTTGCTGCCGCGCGAGCACTATCTACCGGCTACAATACTACACCTGAAATGGCGTCAAGGCCGTTCGACACCGAGCGCGATGGTTTCGTAATGTCCGAAGGGGCGGGTCTGATCGTCATAGAAGAATTGGAACATGCCCTTGCTCGGGGTGCCAAACCCATAGCCGAATTGGTAGGATACGGCACAAGCGCTGATGCACACCATGTGACTGCCGGTCCAGAGGACGGTCGAGGCGCGGCCCGTGCAATGAAAATCGCGCTACAAAGTGCCGGTTTGAAGCCCAACGATGTTCAACATCTGAACGCTCATTCAACCTCCACCCCCGTAGGGGATCGAGGAGAAATAGCCGCGATAAAATCCGTTTTTGGCGATCATGATGTAGCTGTAAGCGCCACGAAGTCAGCGACGGGGCACTTACTCGGTGCCGCTGGCGGCATTGAGGCGATCTTCACGATACTCGCCTTACGGGATCAAATCGCTCCCCCAACGAGAAATTTGGAGAGCCCCGATCCTATTGCCGTAGGTATCGATCTGGTTCGCCAATCTGCACGGCCTGTTCTCATGGAACATGCCATTTCCAACGGATTCGGCTTTGGCGGCGTTAATGCAAGTGTCGCTTTCCGGCGATGGCAATAACAGTCCCGGACGGTGCTTCCGCGACCACTTCGGCTCACGCCCTCGCTATCCGTGGCAGTACTGAATTCGTGCAGACCTGCCGGCCCATGTCGTTGGCGAGGCTGAGCAGGTTACGAAGCGCCGCGCTGCGGTTGGACGGCGACCAGACAGCCGAGAAGGCGACCGGCTCCGGCTCGTCGGCGAAGGGCAAGAAGACAATGCCGTTTGTCGGCAACAGCGCCGTGGCCGCGCCGACGATGGTGATGCCGAAGCCCTGTCCGACCAAGGACAAAAGGGTGCCACGCCCCACGTCGAAGCGCAGGATCGACGGCGCAGGCCAGCGCTCGGCATGGCGTAGCATGATATGGCTATGAACCTGCGGTCCAGTGCCGCCATGCCGGACAAGGAACGTCTCGCCTGCCAGATCGGGCCATGTGACGGCGGACCGCTTGGCGAGCGGATGCCGTTCCGGTAGCACCGCCAAGAGCGGTTCGGTCCATGTGCGACGGGAATGGCAGTCGGGTGGTTGGGGCGTGCCCGCGACGAACGCCACGTCCAACCTGCCGGCGCGAAGCTGCACCACCGCTTCACGGGCCGGGCCTTCGGCGATCTCGACTTCAACATCGGGGTGATCCTTGCGGTATTGGCCGATCAGCTTTGCGAGGAAGCTATGCGGAATCAGGGCATGGATACCGATACGAAGCCGGCCGCTTTCTCCGGCTGCCGCCATGCCGGCGGTTTTCACCGCATGGTCGAGTTGGTCAATACCTACGGCTATCCGCTCGACGAAATGGCGTCCGGCCTCGGTCAGCCGAACGCCGCGTGCATGACGCTCGAACAAGAGGATGCCGAGGTCTTCTTCCAGTGCCTTCACGCGGGCGCTGACGCTGGACTGTGCAACGCCGAGCGCATTGGCGGCGTGACGGAAGTTGAGATATTCGGCGACAGCGAGAGTGTGAACTAAGGTCATCATTGGCACTCGCCCCGAAAGGAGATGATTGCTCAACGGATTTAATCCGTCATTTCTCGTAAGTCTACGCATACCAATTCGCCATGACTCAATCACAATGAAGTTGCGAAAGGTCTGCGTAGTATTGGCAGACATATTAAATAGAGGATCGCGCCGAAAATCCAAACCCAACCGTTCCATGCTCCTACGGTGGCAGAATAGAGTGCCGTGAAGCCAAGCGGTCCCGCGATAGAGCTTAGATTGGTGAGGCTTGTAAGCGTTCCCTGTAAAGCTCCTTGCTTGTTACTGCTGACATTGTTTGAAAGCATTGCCTGCAAGGCCGGCATGCCAACACCTCCGGCGGCAAGCAGCAACAAAATCGGGAACACCATCCATCCCTGCGTGGCAAAAGCCAGAAGAATGAAGCCAGTCGCATCCGCAGCCATGCCAAACAGTAGCGTGCGCCGTTCTCCAAGCCGGCTTGAAAGAGGGCCGGTAACAAACGCCTGAAAAATCGCGTGTGTTGCTCCAAACGCCGCGAGCGACAAGCCAACGGTCGTGGTGTTCCACTGAAAACGATCCTCGCCATATATGACCCATAGGGCCGCAGGGACCTGGCCGATCAGTTGAATAATGAAGAAAACTGCGAAAAGGGCCACTAGCCCGCGCAATGCATCATCCAGCCGGAACAGAACGAATGGTTTGATGCGAACCGGCTTTCCGGTCTCGCCATCGCCGCGACGAGTCTCCCTGAGGAAAATGCAGGCTAGCAGGAACGCGAAGCCGTTGAGAAGGGCAGCGGCGATAAACGGAGCATGGGCAGAAATACCACCGAGCATACCACCAAGTGCTGGCCCGGCAATCATGCCTGCCCCATAACAGGCCCCCATGTAGCCGAACCAGCGTGCGCGAGAACCTTCCCCCGTCGAATCCGCAATGGTTGAGGCAGCTACAGCTCCGGTTGCGCCCGTGATGCCGGAGACGAGCCGGCCGATATAGAGCACCCATAAGACCGGCGCTGATGCCATAATCGTGTAATCGACTGCGGCCCCCGCAAGGGAAGCCAGAAGCACCGGACGCCGACCGTAAGCATCTGAAAATTGTCCAAGCACGGGCGCGAAGATGACCTGCATCAACGCATAGAGTGACAGCAAAGCACCATAGTGACCAGCGACCTGCTCCGCCGGCACAAGCTCGCGCAGAAGCGTCGGAAGGACCGGCATGATGAGGCCGAGTCCCATGGCGTCGAGACTGACGATCAGCAGGGCGATGATGGCAGAGCTGCGCACCTGAAACTCCAGCGCCGCTCAATGCGAGCGACTTTATCAATGATAAGGGCATGGACATAGAACTTATCGGTGATAAATTGTCAAGCGTTGGCGAAGGAACGTGAATGACCAAACTGGACAAGGGCACCGTGATCGCAGCGGCGCTGGAGCTGCTGAACGAGGTTGGCATGGACAACCTGACGACGCGAAAGCTCGCTGAACGCCTCAAGGTTCAGCAGCCTGCGCTTTACTGGCATTTCCAGAACAAGCGCGCGCTGCTTGACGCACTGGCCGAGGCAATGCTGACGGAACGCCACACCCGCTCGCTACCCGAAGAGAACGAAGACTGGCGGCTATTCCTGAAAGAGAACGCCCAGAGTTTCAGAACGGCGTTGCTCTATTATCGCGACGGGGCGCGCATCCATGCCGGCACTCGACCGACAGAACCGAATTTTGGCGCTGCCGAGACACAAATACGCTTTCTCTGCGCGGCGGGCTTTGGTCCGAAGCACGCTGTTTGGGCGCTCCGGGCGGTCAGTCACTATGTGGTCGGTTCCGTTCTCGAGCAGCAGGCATCTGATGCCGATGAGAGAGTTCCGGACAGGCCAGATGTGTCCGAGCAAGCACCGTCGTCCTTCCTGCACGATCTGTTTCACGAGTTGGAAACAGACGGCATGGATGCTGCGTTCAACTTCGGACTCGACAGCCTCATCGCTGGTTTCGAGCGGCTGCGTTCATCTACAACAGATTAGAGGCTTATGCCCCTTTGCCGCCCCAACTGCCACGATACCGATCCGCTTTGCACGATGCCGATGACCTCACGGCCGAGCTGGCGGTCGATGACCGGCCGCCACGGGACAAGGGAAATGAGCGGTATCTTGCCGGACAGGATACCGCCATTCACAAGGTTTCGATGATTATTGCGCCGCATCGGAGCGGGCTTGCTTCCAGTCGTCGGCTAGACGACTGGCGACTTCTCGGTGGCAGCATCACGGGATCGAAGGAGCGCCAGCCCCAACGACACCAGCACTGCCATTGCCGTGGCGTAACAAATCACGGGCCACGCTGTATCGCCGTTTAACAGCGTCACCGCCAATGTCCCGACGATACTGACTATCAGGCTTTGGATGCAGAAGTAGAACGCAACCGCTGATCCAGCGATGTCGTCGAACTGCGCAAGTGCGCCGTTGGCGGTAACGGACACCGTGAAGACAATGCCGACCGCGACAACCCACATCGGCAGGATGAAGCTGAAAAATGACGGCGATCCGAAAAGTTGGCCGATCCCCAACAGGATCGCGCCGGAAACGAGCAACGCCATCCCGCGCGCTACGCATCCCGCGATACCCCATTTGGCAACGAAGGACTTTGCGAAGCGGGTTGTCGTGACCATGACCAGCGCGACAGTCGCGAAGGCCAAGCTAAATCCGATCTCGGAATAGCCGGCTTGGCCTATGAGAACACGGGGGGCTGTCGAGAAGAAAACGAAGAATGTGCCCATGCCGGCACTAAATCCGCCTGTGTAAACCCAAAAGGCCGGACTCGCGAAGATCGGCAAAACAGATCGTTGCGTTCTGGCCTGATCCAACGGTCGGGTTTCATGCCACCTGAAACTGGCGTTTAAGAGTGCGAGCGAAGCCAGTGCAGCCAGTGTGATGAAGATCGCCTGCCATCCCCAAAACTCGCCGATCAGCGCACCGGCTATAGGGCCGAGCGCAGGCACGAACGCCAGCATCGAACTGAAAAGGCCGTAGATGACGGCACCTTCGGGACGATTGGCATATACGTCGCGCACGGTCGCGAAGGTGGCCACCAGCATGGCCGATGCTCCAACTGCCTGAACCAGACGAAACGCAACAAAGGCTAATGCAGTTGAAGAACAAGCCGCTCCCAGAGACGCAGCAACGAAAGCCGTTGCGCCTACAAGCAGGATCGGCCGTCGCCCGACGCGATCGGAGAGTGGCCCAAAGATCACTTGGCCCACACCGAGCATCACCATGTAGAAGCTCAACGTGAGTTGGATTATGGATGGAGTCGTGTTCAGGACGCCCGGCATCGCCGGAACGACTGGAAGATAAATATCCATCGCCAGCGACGCGAGGATGTCGAAGGGAGCCATAAGCAGCAAGGCTGCCGGCAGCGTATAGGCCCACGCGGGGCGTGTGGTGGTCATGACGAATTAACCGCTCGATTAAGGATACCGGGCAGCGTCTGCTCGTCAGCAATCAGATGGGATTGGTCTTACAGAGCGCCGCAACAACAATTCTGATGTTGCGGCTTACTTGTCTGCTGACTTGGAATTTCCCATGCTGATGGCTCCACGATTACGAAATTGAATAGCAGCTCTTATCGAATTAGTTGTTGCGTTGCAATGCGGTATCGTTGGCTCCTATAGCCCCAACCCCCGCTGCCGCCCTAACTGCCACGACACCGAACCGCCCTGCATGATACCCGCGACCTCGCGGCCGAGCTGGCGGTCGATGATCGGCCGCCACGGGACAAGGGTGAACTCGTGGCTCTTTTCCACGATGGCGAACTTGCCGCTCGTTAGCTGGACAGTCCCGGTGAACTTGCCGCTGACACTCTCACCATCCTTGGCGGCGCGGAACGGCAGCGCCTTGCCCTCGGCCATCTCCGCACCGGCGCGCGCAACTTCCCGCTCGCGCAGGGTGGCGAGAAGATTGCGCCGGTAGAAGATGCGGCCGTCCCTGTTGCGCGTAGCGTCGCGCTGTTCGATATGATGCTCGCGGCGCTGGTCCATGGCTTCGCGGACCTGTTGCCCGAAGCCGGTCGGCGCAAGGTCGGCCGTTTCGCCATGGACCAATCGCCGGTCCAGCCATGTCGCGCCGTCCGAACGTATCTGCCTTTGCAGATCAACCGGGGAAAGCACGCGAACGCTGGCCTGCCGGTCGCGGCCGGCATCGTAATCAGCCGCGCGGCTGACCAGATCATCTGGGATGCGCCATTGGTCGGCGTCGATGCGCTCGACGATGCCGGCCCGGCGCAGCGCCTCCAGCCGCCGGACATGGGCATCGATATAGCCCTCATAGTCGCCGCCGGGAACGCGGCCCTCGAATTTCGCCTGCTCCAGATGACGGCTCGGCCGATAGATGCCGTCCTCGGCGATGGCGGTGATGGTGCGGTCGGACGGTCGGGCTGCCGCCTCGGCCGGGCCGATCTGGACGACGCTGCCGATGCGGGCGTCCTCCAGCCGCTCGGGCGCGATGCCGGCAATGTGGTGTGTGCGGCCGTCGATCCCGTCCACCACGATTGTCAGGTTCTCGCCCAGCTCGTCGGACAGGTGCTTGTCCACGACGCGGCCGACGATGGGCGTCTCGGGCGCTCCGTCATGGATTTGGAAGCTCATGGGATCGCCTTCGCCGCCCTGCGGCCCAAGCGCCTTGTGCATGGTGCGGATAATGTCGCCCCGCTCGCCCAACTCGCGCAAGACCGGTTCCATGTCCTTGCTCAATTCCCAAACACCGGGCGCGTGCTCGGTCGCCAGCCCCATCTTCTCCAGCTTGGCGAGCCTGCGCAGGCGTAGCGTTCGCTCGAACTGCCGCCTCGGCGCTGCCGGCTCGTGGCGCAGGTCGACGAAACGGGCATCGGCTTCCTCGGCCATGGCGCGATCGATGCGGGCGAAACGGTCCTGGTCGATTTCGGCGGACAGCTTGCGGGTCTGCTCAATCTCGGTAACGGGGCCGAGTTCCAGACTGGCAAGCTCGCTGGCGCGCTCGCGCAGGCCGTTGGCGAGATAGTCGCCGTTGATGACTAGATCCCCGCCCGTATCATCGCGGCCGTTGACGATGACATGCACATGGGGATGGCCGGTGTTGTAGTGATTGACGGCAACCCAATCCAGCTTCGTGCCGAGGTCGCCTTCCACCTGTTTCATGAAATCGCGGGTGTAGGCCGTGAGGTCCGACAGCTCCGCGCCATCCTCGGGCGAGACGATGAATCTGAATTGATGGCGGTCATCCTGACCACGATCAAGGAAGGCGTCGCCATCGGCGCGGTCTTCATGCGCCGAATAGAGCTGGCCGCGTTCGCCGTCGCGCGAGGTTCCGTCACGCTGGACATAGCGCAGATGCGCGCGGGCACGGCCGCCCTTCCATGCGGCCCGGACGCTGCGCTGCTTGACGATCACGCGGCGGCTGCCCGGCTGGCGATGATGCCAGTTGCCGGATATGTTCCGGGCGCGCACGAAGCTCGCGCCCCGGCCGCGCTTCACGCCCTTGCCGCTGGCGGCCATGGCGCGAGACCGCCCCGGCGATGACGGGCGCGCGGATGACGGCATGGAAGGATCGCGTGAGGCTGCCGCCTGATGCTGGCGGGTGATCTTCCTGACCTGCGTGAAAAAGCTCTTGGGACTCCCGGCCTTCGGCGTGTCGGATCGGATGCGGCCGGGCTTCGGACGGAAGCGGTTTTCGTCGTCGGCGCTCAAGGGCGCGACTCCAGCCCAAACCGCCGAAAAACGGCCGATCTGCGCCTATGGTGCCGCTCGAAACCCTGCAAAGCCAAGGCTTTGCGCAAAATCGCGGCACGCGGCCCCTCAAAACCATGGTGCCGGAACCGGCCACCTAACCAGTGTGCAGACAACAACAATTTCCAGAAGCGGCCCCATCTTTCCAGCACAGTGGGATCCGAAGCTTGGAATTCACGTGACTTGAAGTCGCGGC